>CAACVF010000246.1_pt1 | contig 11898 bp, 8 predicted proteins | sample 2381781 | NCBI WGS metagenome assembly CAACVF01 (sample SAMEA5211967, study PRJEB30684) | marine metagenome | biome: Marine; feature: Epipelagic; material: Water | collected 2015-10-15 | depth 60 m | reverse complement strand
GAAGTTAAGATGTTTCACGAGTTTATCGGACATAATTTAATTGTATTTAATTTTATTTAAAGGTTTTCACGACTTTAGGTCCTTTCAAGAAATCTACTTTTTTAGCATAGTGATCTACCGATCCATCGATAGCAGCTTCTGCTCCTTTTATAGTTTCTCTACGGGTTACGTCGATCCAAGTATCTTCGTCTTCTGGACTCTGGTACTCGGTTTGGTAGAAACCGTTAGCTAATTGAACTATCCTCCAGTTTTTCTTATCTGCAAGATGTTTCCATAAGTTAATAGTTTCTTCGGTTAATTGTGGTTGACTATTCCACGTTCTAGTCGAATAATAAAACGTCATTTGGTTTGGGTTTTAATTGGTTAATAAAAAATTGTTACTATGTGATACTAGTTACAGGTCCTACAGTTCCTGTTGTACTTGATCCAGTTCCTAGTAATATAACTGATTGCTTAGCTTCAAACTTAGCTGTAGAAGCTTGATCAGCTAGTGCACTTGGCTTAAGATAAGCACTAGGTTGTGGAGCACTTGGAGATGCTGTAAAATCCCATGCTACATTAGCACTAGGTACCATTGGTTGATTCCAAGGTTGACCAACACCTGCAATAACTTGTTCCCATAATCCTCTAGTCCAAGCAGCTTTTTGACCAGCTGTTGAAGGAGGAAAACTTGCTGCACCTGCAGCTGCAATATTAATTACTGCGGTTCCACCGTTATCATAAGTAATAGTAGTAGCTGTTCCAGCGCCATTTACAGCGATAGTTGCTACACCTGAAATCTTAAGTGGAGTTTGAACACCACTTACATCCATGTTTAAAAATTTTCCCATTATATATATTTTAAATGGTTAAGGTTTACTATTAATTTCTTTAAGTGTATTAGGTAAGGTAAACCAAAAAAATACCTTCTACACCTTATATGTTATTATTACCTGTTTTTCTCGATTTTTACTTAAACTCCTATAATTTGACTTATGTTTGCTGTTGCTACTGAGTTTACCGATGCAATATCGTCGCTAGAAACACCAGAAACATCATTACCATAACCTGAAACTACAGCATCAAATTGTATATAAGGAACATATCCAGAACTTCCTGAAGCAAAGTTAGCATTCATTTTTTGTGTTAAATCTGACATACCCCCAGCGTTAGCATAATCATTTCCATATTGCAAAACAACTAATTTTAATAAATCAGTTCCAAAAGCAGTTATAGCTGTAGAGTTTAAAGTAATAGAAGAATCTCCTGCAGAGGTTGATAAATTAGTACTACTACTATAAGCTGTACTAAAATCTACATCTGAATAAAAATCACTAGAACTTAAATTTGTATCTGCGTCTCCTTGAGCAGTAGATTTAACAATTATAAAAGCAGGAAAACATATAGTGGGACTACATGTAGTACCCGCTGTATTTCTCCAATGAAATTTTAAATTTGATATAGTATATCCACTAGAATAACTTGATGTATCAAAAGCACAGAAAAATCTAGTAATTTTATAATTAGTTCCTCCTTTACCACTATCACGGAAATATTGAGATACTGTTGTGTTTGAAGCTAGTGATTGATTAACAGCGGTAGCACCAGTAGTTCTAGCCGCGTTAAAAGTAGATTCAAAACCTGAAGATACACTTCCATATTTGCTTGCGTCTATTTTAGGCATAATTTAATTTTAACTAATTAACACCCAGGTTTTATCTGGATCAAAATATATATGATTAGCATCTATTGCATATCCAAGTATTCTCACGTATTGACCTGAACTAGAAGGAGCTGTGTTTGTAAAATCTCCACTAGTAGTAGATAAATATAAAGGTGCTCCTATTGTGAAACCATGACTACCCATGTATATGATTCCTTGTAATACCATACCACCTGAAGGACTACCTGCACCTGCGACAGAAAGCATACTAGTTGCTGCTGCCGATGAAGTAGCAACAGCTTGAGACCAACCTCCACCACTTGCTAAATACATAACATCTCCAGTTGAAAACATACCTGTTCCAATAGTTGTAAGTATACCTGATTCACCATTACTAGATAATGTGTGATCTAATATAATACTAGATTCATTACCACTTAATACTATATTACCAGCAACTTGTACTCCTGTGCTTGTAGTTTGAAATTTTTGGTCGTGATTATAATGAAGTTGAACAGATCCATTTTCATTACAAATTATCATGTTTTCACCATTGATACCTTCTATTTGTACGTTTGATGATCCTTGTATGTATAAAACACCTGTACCATTTTCCTTTATATAGCTATTACTACCATCGTGATATATTTGTAAATCTCCGTTTGTAGCATCACCAAAAGTTACTTTAGAATTATCTGGGAAGTTAGTTTCTAAATAACCTATTTTAGAATTAACACTAGTACCTGTGTCTGGGCATAAGTATGTTAACCAATCAACTTTACTACAAGTTGCACCATCATTACTATTAAATTGCAATTGACCTTCAATTATTACATCATTTGCAAAAGTTGCGTTTTGTGAAGAGTCTATTGTAACAGCTGTAGTATCATTTGTACCTAACAGTAAATTAGCTTGTTCTCTATTCCATATATAAGCGGCAGTTCCATTATTACCAATAGTTAAACCATCAGAAGTACCACTAGTACCAGTTGAACTATTTTGTATTTGAATATAAGAAACACTACCTGAACTTGTTACATAAAGAGGAATATTTCCAGAACCAGTTAGAGTACCACCAGCAAGTGGTAAGTAAGCTCCTCCTGTTGCTGGAGCAGCGCCTATATCAGATAATACTTGAGCGCCTGTTCTATATCCAACCGTGTTACCACCTGAGGCACATAAAAATTTATCAGGATCACCTGTAGCATTTGATATTGTTGTTATAGTAAGTTCGTCACCAACTGTAAGATCACCTGAAAAACTTGAAGCAGCACCACCTGATGTGTTGAAAGCAGCGTCTACTGTTACGTTTCCATTAAAATAACTTGTGCCGTTATTGTATAAATCATAACTTGTATTTGTAGCGCCAACATACACACCTGCTGCTTGTAAATCTCCTGCAAAAGTTGCTTTGAGATCATGAGCTATTGTTAAAGCTGTGCTTAAACTTGTATCACAAGTAAAAAATTCTAATCGACCATGTCTCTCTGAAACATCAGTCCATACACTTTTTATTTGTGCACCATAAGCAGAAGTTGTTCCTGTGTAATAACCACCAAAATTAATTAAACCATTAACATCTTCATCTGCTGGTGAAGTTGTAAAATGTAATAAATCTATTTGAGCACCCGCTGCACCAGTATTTGTTGATTCTATTCTTAAAGCATCTCCAGAACCAGCAATTTCTAAAAGAGCTGCTGGGGAAGATGTTCCTATACCAACAGCTCCTGTGGTTATTAACGAGGTGTTTACAGTGCCACCTGACTTTGCGCCTATCGCCATCACTGTAGTACTTGATGTGGCTGCAGAAGTATCATTAGGATTATTTATACCAACCGCATCTCTAAAAGTATAGTTATAATTTGAAAGATACGTAGAATCAGTAGTTACTTGTAAAGTACCACCACTTAATTTCGTGCCACCATTAACAGTTAGTTGCCCTGCAAAAGTTGCGCTAGAACTATCTAATGAAAGTTCTGTAGTTCCATTAACATCAAACTCGTATTTACCATTAGATGAAGCTATATTAAAAGTATGAAGAGCATGTGCTGAAGTATTTGTACCACTTGTAATAGATAATTGTCTAATATTACCAGAGCCTCCAGTAAAATATGTACCTTCAGAACTTAAATTAGTAGTAATAGACCCTGAAAAAGTTGTAGCTGCTGTTGAAAAATTAGTTGATATAATTGTTGTTCCAGCACTACTTTTAAAATTTATTGTATTAGTTCCTGTTTCTATATAATTATTTCCTGTGCCAGAACCATTATATTCAAAAGTTAACCTACTGTTTAAAGTTACATTCCCTGCAAAAGTTGCGTTACCCGAACCATCTAATGTAAGTTTTATATTACTTCCAGGCGATGAACCTGTTCCCATTTGCAATGTAGCAGCGTTGGAACCTCCATTTCTTATATACCAAGCATTATTATTATTTGAGTTGTCAAATATAACTGCATTATTACCGTCAAGATTAATATGACCGTCTGTTCCATTAAGAGTTACTTCGCCTGCAAAAGTTGCATTTTGTGAAGTGTCTAAGGTAAGAGCTATACTTTCCGCACTGGTTTTAAATGTCATTTTACCATCAGATGACATATTGAAATCATCTCCAGTATCCGCGTATTGTATATAAGCTTTTTGAGAACCACCTTGTCTCCAGTCAATATAAGGATTACCAGTTGCCGCTCCATCTATATGAAGTATATTTGTAACCGCTACATTACCTGCAAAAGTTGAATCATTACTACTAATAGTGATTGGAGCATTTGTTAGTGATTCATCTCCATTCCACATTGCTACTTTGTTAGCAGTTCCAGTTCCAGAAAGAACACTGGTATTGTCTATTTTTTGCCAAGCATCTGTAGCTTGATCTGACCAGATTACCCAGTCACCTACATGCCAAGTATCGGGTTCTGTACCCGCACCGTTTGGTTCAGCATCACCATATATCTTGTTACACCTGTTACAAGACCATCTACATAACTTTTAGTTGTTAGTACACCGTTACCATCAGTACTAGCTGTTTGTGCTGATACAACTTTACCAGAGAAAGTAGCTACTGAATCTGTAGCTGCAGAAGCAACAGATGTAATACTTAGTAAAACAGCTGAACTATTATCTGCTGTATTGTAAAATTGAAATCCGTTACCTGTGGTACCTGTTGTACCTCTCCATATATCACCATAGTTTCTAAATTGACTACTAACATAAACACTATTTTGTGATGTTAAACCGTTTGAATCTATATAAACCCTTCTACTACCATCAACTGCGAAGTTTAATCTATCATCAGATCCAGCATCATCTCTATACATACCAGTGTCAGTTTTACCACTAAAACTATATGCTGGAGAACTAGGACCTGTAGCGGCTGCAGCGTAAAAGCGTCTTCCAGAAGTTATAACATCTGTAGCGCCTACTTTGTAACTACCACTTGCTCTTATGTTACCAGAAACTTCTAACGCTTCATTAGGAGCTGTAGTTCCAATACCTAGTAGACCAGTATTTTTTAAAGTCATCTTTGTGCCAGCAGAGTAACCAAAAGCTAGATCAGTAGTACCATAAGCAGATATGTTAAAATAATCACCACCACTAAAATCACCGTTAGAACCATCTAACCAAATCGTAGCGCCATTAGAATATTCGTTAATTGCAACAGCGGAATTTCCATCTTTTACACGCATAGTTCCAGCAACATCTAATTTATAAGCAGGTGATGAAATTCCTATACCTACATTTCCATTGGTGCCGCTAATTTGTAATCTACTAGTTGAGCCACCAGCTCGCATAACTACATCAGTACCACTAGTTATAGTACCTATATATAAACTTTCTCCTTTTGATACTATTTCGTTTGAATCAATACCAATACCAGCATTCACACTACCAGCTAATATTCTAGCGTTAGCTAAGTTAGACCAACCTATAGTAGAAGTACCGTAAACATTAAACTGAGCTCCTGGGTTTGTAGTTCCGATACCAACATTTCCATCACCAAGTATTCTCATTTTTTCTGCAGAAGTTCCGGCATTATCAGTAAAGAATGAAATATAACCAGTATTATTAGCGTCAGTTGTTCCACCTTGAATCATAGCTACAGAACCAGCATTGTTTGCAAAGTTTACAGTAGAAACTACATCATTGGTATTATTATTTGCATGCTGTAATCTTATTTCTGCACCAGCTGCAGCCGAACCATCACTTAGTATTTCTAATCTTGCATTAGGCGAAGCAGTTCCAATACCTACGTTTCCTGCTGAAGTAACACGCATTACTTCGTTATTACTTGTCGCTACTATAAAAGTATCATTGCTATAAAAACCAAAATAAGTATTAGTATCTCCAGAATGTCTTATGTATTGTGGCATTATAAGATCATTTGGTAAAGAACTGTCATTTTGCAGTACACTGTTACCTAAAGCTGTAGTAGTTGTCCATTTAGGTATATAGCCAATAGTACCACTACCAGTAACTGTTCCTGAACCACCTGCAGCTATCCAATTAGTACCACTACCTGTAGAACTTAATACCTGACCAGATGTTCCAGCGTCTCCACTAGTATCTAATAATTTATCTAGAGGTTGTAACTCTGTACTTAATTTTTTAATTTGTGCCATATCTTATGCGTAAGTTGAGTTAATTGAATGACCAGTTGCTTCTACTAATATTCTTGGGCTGTAACTTTGTGTAGCAGACGTTGCTTTGTATGTAAATGTAATTGTAGCGCCGTCAGCTGAGGCACTTACGTCTAAATCATTAGTACCTTCATCTATAACTTTTTTAGGTCGCCAAGTTGTTCCGTCACAATAACAACTATATACTATTCTTTGATATTTACCTGCGCCACCGTAACATTTAAATTCAAATCCTGCAGAAGCACCGTTGAAACCAGCTGTTAAACCTGCAACCGCAGATCCAGTTGTGGTTAAACTACCAAATGAATCTGAATATGTAACTTTTCCTCCAGCTTCTATACCACCACTTACAGATAATTTATATGTAGGACTTGAGGTTCCAATACCAACAAGACCACTTGAATCTACAGTTATTCTATCATTCGTGCCTAAATTTCCTGCGGATAATTTAAATTTATCTGAATCACTATTATCAATACCAAATGAATAAGTATCACCTGAAATATTAAACTTAATAGCTGCATCACCAGTACTACCATTTTGTATAAGTAATTGTTGAGTAGTATCTGAAGTTGATGTTAATATGTGTAATTTATTTTCAGGATTAGCGGTTCCAATACCGACGTTACCTGCTGAGGTGAGACGCATTTTTTCAGTACCATTAGTGTCAAATCGTAAATAATTACTACTATTATCATATAATATTCTACCTTTATGATCTACACCTGAAGTAGAAAAATCTATATAACTACCTGAGCTACCATTTAATTGTATGTAACCATGTGTACTATTATATAATCCCATTAAAACACCATTACCTGTAGGCGCGTTAGTGTTAAACGCTCCAGAAACATGTAAAGCAGCTTGTGGACCACCTGATGGCATTGTACCTATTCCGACGTTATTGCTTGGAACAAGCACATTACCTGCAAAAGTTGCAGATGAACTTGTGACTGTAAGCTGTGCAGTGCCCGCGGTTTTTAATTGAATATTAGCACCAGCCCCACCACCTGTATTACTGTCTACGTTTAAAGCTAAAACATCTCCTACAGAATTAATATTACCAGCTATAGAATCTGTACCTATTGTTATGTCTCCTCCAGTCACAGTGACATCCCCTGCAAAAGTTGCAGAACCTGCATTTGTTATATTATATACAACCTCACTACCACTTGTATCTCTATCAGCTAATGTTATATAAGCTGTTTGTGCTTTATTTAGTACGTTTAAATCACCTTGTAATTGTATAAGAGGTGTTGTTAAAGATGTTGCGCTTAAACCAGCTAAAGTTGTTGATCCTGTAACTGCAAGTGTACCTGCAAAAGTAGAATTATTACCACTAAATGTAATTGGTCCATTAGCTAATGTTTCTGAAGTTCCACTTCCATCCCATTTAACTACTTTTTGTCCTGTACCAGTACCTGATATAACAGATGTGTTATCAATTTTTTGCCATTCACCAGAAGAACCTAAATCACTATTATAAACAACCCAGTCACCTGTGTGCCATGAATCCGGTTCAGTACCTGAGCCATTTGGAGTAGCAACTCCATTACCGCTACATATATAATAATAACCATCTTGTTTTGTAACAGTGTTTAAATTAGGATTACCATAACCAGAATTTAAACTAACATTTGGATCCCATGTTCCTCTATATGTTGTAGAACCAGTTATACTAGTATCTACATATGCTTTAATACTTTGTTGTGTAGCTAGTGCTGTTGCACTATCACTACCCATATTATCTTCATCTAATATTGTTGTAACTCTAGCACCACCACCTATTCTTACACCTGAATTATTAATACCTAATCTTTCGCCACCACCAGTTACAACTCTAAATGTATCATTACCTTCATCAAATCCAAAATATGTATTAGTATCACCTATATGATAGATACCACCAGCTATATTCATTGTTCCACTAAACGATGTGTTTGTTGCTGCTATACCTGAGTTAAATGTAGCGTATCCATCACTACCTGCTAAACTTAATAATGTTGCGTTATTGTTTACAAAATCAAAACCTCTAACACCACTATTTAAATTAAATGTAGCAGCAGTGCTATTTGATTCTATGAAGAAAGTATTTGTTCCTATTATTGTTGTACGACCTGTAACTTGTATTCCACCACTTGTAGTTTCAAATTTAACACTATTGTCATAGTAAAGCTTACACGCGCCATCATCATTAAATTGAGCATAATATTCAGCGGTATCAGCACTTCTAAAATATATGTGGTTTGATCCTTGAATAAATAAGTTACCAGTACCACTTTCTGTTATATAACTATTACTACCATCGTGATAGATTTGTAAATCCTGTGAAGCGCCAAACTTTATTTTTCCACCATTTCCATCAATAGCCATTAATAAATCTTTACTAGCAACTAAAGACGTAATACCACCATCTAATCTAAAATATTCAGCATTACTTCCACTTCCATCATCTGCTCTAAATTTAATATCTCCATCATCTTGGTAATTATCTATATATAAATCTCCAGTTTGATTTCTAATAACCCCATTGCCATCATGGTATATTAAAAGATCTTGTGATGCACCATATTTAGTTTTTATGCCATTACCAAATCTTAATTCTACATAAGCATTCATAACCCCACCATTGCCGTCTAAATCTAAATAAGTCGTTGTTCCACCAGAACCATCATCACAGTAAAAACTTATATCTTTATCTGCAGCTTCTTGTATTATGTTTAAGTGTCCAGTGTAGTTTTCTATTTTACTATTTGATCCATCATGTTTGATATTTAGATCATTACTTGCACCAAAACTAATTTGTACATTATCACCGTGTAAAGTATTACCAGTCATGGTACCACCAGCCAAAGGCAAGTAAGGTCCACCTGGTAAAACTCCACCAGATCCTGTTTCTATTATTTCACCACTAGATGTTACTGCTAAGTATTTTGCTGCGGTACCAGTATGTGTACCAGAGCCATATGTTGAAAGAATAGTCTTACCAGTATGATATATTCTAAGCATTGAATTTGCAGCATATTCTGGTTGACCACCTGAAGCATCATAACCAATTTGGTAATAATTGAAACCACCGCTATACGGCATTCCATTATACCATTCTTCTCCACTGTAAGTAGTATCTTGGTAATAAGTTCCAATACCTCTACCTTCATATCCTTTTAATAATACACCAACAGCTCTAGCTGGCGCACCTGCCGTATTAGTAGCTTCTACTCTTAAATAAGTAGTTGTTTGAGTTGAACCACCTATTCTTGCATTATTACCGTTTACATCTAATTTATAAACAGGTTGTGTTGTTCCTATCCCGACGTTTTCTGAAGCATCTATTCTTATAACTTCACCCGATGCAACACCATTAACACCTAGTGCTAATTCTTCAGATCCACCTAATGTTCCTATAAAAACAGTTGGATTAACACCACTTCCATTTACAATACCAAATGAACCTCTACTGCTAGTATTAGAATAAAATCTAGCTATTGTTGCATTATCTGAATCTGGACCTTTAACATCAAGTTTAGCACCAGGCGAATCAGTCCCAATACCAACATTACCGCTTCCTTTAATAGTCATTCTATTTCCCACCCATCCTGAACTAGGGGTGTTTTGACTATATACGCCAAAATTAAAATCTCGGTTCTGATTCCAGCCAATAAGGGGCGAACCTGAAGCTACGGTTCTAAAAATTGCCCATCCACTTGCGTTTGCAGTATCTTGAATACTTATCATAGTATCAGTTCCAACTACATCTAAATTAGTATCAGGAGCGCTCGTCCCGATTCCGACTTTTCCTGAAGTATCAATAACTAATCTTTTATTTGCATTTTTATCTGCTACTATAATATCAAGTCCAAGGTCACTGTCTGTTCCAAATAAAGCACCGTAAGTACCACTATCATCATCTTGCACACTTATCCAAGCTTGGTTATCAGTGCTTTTAAAAACTCCAGCTATGTTTGTTCCGCTAATACCAACAGCAGTTATCGCTGCGTTTGCAAAAGGAGTTGTGGTGTTTATCAGTAATCTACCAACAGAATCTATCCTAGCTCTTTCAATACCACTTGATGCTTCAAATACTAAAGCTCCACCAGTAGTAGAAATACCACCGCTAACAATACCTGATTCTTGAAGTTCAAGTCTAGGATTATTACCGGTGTCATTTATCTGAATCTCTGGTAGAGTATTCGTAGTAGTTAGAAAGTTAATAGCCATCTAATTTATTTTATTTGATTTATGCTACATTGTTTAGCAATACAGAATAAAGGTTGTTTGCCACAAGTGATGCACTTGTCATTTTTATTGTAATTGTAGTAGCGCCTCTAGTTACTTCAGCATAAGCAGTAGAACCATCTGAATCTTTAGTAAGTTCAACCATGCAGTTTGTACCAACCACACCACTCACCCAAGCGTCTGATAAAGTAATAACCCAAGTTGTTATGCCACCAGAAAAACTACTTGCTACTCCAGAATCCGTTGCATCAAGTGATATTTTCTTACCTTTTGCTTGGAATACGTTAGCATATGTAAATTTTCTTGTATTACCTGATCCATCAGTACCTGCTATCGTTGTTGGTAAACCTGTATCAGCAGTAAGTTCGTTTACATCTAATACCAAGTTTGCAGTACCAGCATTGTAGCTTACATCAATACCTGACGTTCCACTAGCGTTTACGTTACCAAGACCAACTGTAGTTAATGTTGCAAGATCTGTTTCAGATTGTACAATTATAAAGTCAGCTTCAATTTAATCAAAACGAAGCTTTACAATTAAGACTAGAAAACCTAGGTACATTACCCACGTCAGGTAACGTTATAGGTCAGTTAGCTTATAAAACCGGCACGAACCCTGGTGTATATGTAGCAACTGGAACAGGTAACAACTGGGAATTACTTAGTACAACATCTGGTGATATAACAGGTGTTAACGCTTCAACTACAGAAAACCTATTAGGTATTGATGTAGCAAGTGCAACAGGACCAGTTCCTGTAGTAGGACTTGATATCGCTGGTAGAACAGCAATAGGTGCTGCGCCAGCAACAGATGACGAATTATTAATATTAGATGTTTCAGGTACTCCAACTAATAAAAAAGTAACTGTAGCAAATCTTATATCTTTAGCTCCACAAGGAGACATAACAGGTGTAACCGCTGGAACTTATTTAAGTGGTGGAGGTACAACAGGTGATGTAACTATAAATCACGATAGTACAACTAGAAGTGATGATACAGCTTCTGCTAGTCCAGCTTTTGGTGGTAATTTTACAGCAGTTAGCGCGGTTTCTACAAACGCAACAGGTCACGTTGATGGTATAACTGTTAAAACAGTAAACATTCCAGCAAATCCTAATACTGATACAACTTATACTTTACCAGTAACCGCTGGTGCTGCAAACACTGCGGTATTAGAACTTACAAAAGGAGGTTCTGGCTCAGGTGTTGCATCAACAGTAACAATAGCTGGTACGGATCAAGAAATAAAAATAACAGAAACAGCACAAAATAACGGTACTGTTACTTATCAATTAGCAGATGGAGCATATGGCTCAGGTGGTGAACTATTATTACCGTTTACATCTAATTTATAAACAGGTTGTGTTGTTCCTATCCCGACG
>CAACVF010000243.1_pt1 | contig 11939 bp, 21 predicted proteins | sample 2381781 | NCBI WGS metagenome assembly CAACVF01 (sample SAMEA5211967, study PRJEB30684) | marine metagenome | biome: Marine; feature: Epipelagic; material: Water | collected 2015-10-15 | depth 60 m | reverse complement strand
GGTTACTCCATATTCTTCATGTCATAACTCACAGTTGTTCCCTGTACAGGCTAACTGCTGGCTACCCTCAGTCATATCAGAGGCTTCATTGATGTCCCAATCAATCTGGGTCGGGAAGCCCTTCTGTAGTGCCTTGAGGGTGGCCTTGTCCACAGGCTCATAAGGTGCCTGTTGGTACGTGTGGTCTGAGTAAGGTAGAAAAGAGATACCACTGACCTTATCAAACTTGTTGTACAACCACTGTCCCACCTCCAGGAATTCATTATCACGGTAGTAGCACGTCATAGACGGCTTGTGCTCACACCAGTAGTCCTGATATATCTCCCACAGATCCAACTGTTCCATAGCACCCATGTCTGAGGCTGTCACAGCGCCCTCAGGAGACGCAATAGGGAAGGAGAATACCCTAGTACTGGGTGACATTGCATCGTCCTCCACAGGCACTCCTGCGGCCTCTAGTACGGCACAAAGTGGATCTCTAGCATCTGCGCGTACTCTGCGTATGTATTGTGCACTATAACGAGGATGGATACCACTAGCGCTATCGACCAACTGACTAACAGTGCCTGAAGGCTTAACCGCAGTGATAGCGGTAGATACATTGATACCCAGTTTCTTAGCCCAATCTTTGTTAACTTCAATTGCTTCCTCCCGCATCTCCGTAAGCCACTTCTTAAGCTTGGCCTTGTCTCCTCTGCCTGACAGCATTGGATGGTCCATGATGCCTGTCAACGATACACCCAGTAGTGCCTCTTCCTCTGTGTTTAGTTTCCAAATATTTCTGAGATATCTGAAGTTGGTGAGGGTGGCCTGAAGAGTCCCAAGGATAGTCGCAACCCTAACTTTTCGTTTGAGACTTGCGAGTGTATCCTGTGGCCTAACAACAACCTCTGAAAGATTGCAGAACTGGTAGGGTCTGAGGATGATTTCGCTGCATGGATTAGTTCCAAAATCGTAGGTAGCATCTCTTCGTTCATTTTTTGCAGCTTGCTTTTGACTTGCGACTCTGCTAAATACACCTCGTTCTCCAGATTTAGATTCATATAAACTAGTCCACTCGTTGAGGAAGGCTTCAAAGTCTGGCTTCTCTGTGTAACACGCTGAGTTGTTCGCCAGACCACGCTGGGGTTCATCTATGTACCACTGTCCGTGCTTGCATCTTCGGAGCCTGTCGTCCGTGAGGTTACTGAGGCTGATAAGGGCGCTTCTCCTGACTCCTCCGACGACGACGATTTGAGCAATCTTACAGCAAAGATCGTGGCATTCAATGGAGCTAAGTTTTCGTCCAGATGCTGTCTTAAAGAGTTCAACTGTAAACTTGAAGAGATCAACGAGAGGTTCTGGACCACTTGCACGACCTCCGAAAGTCTTGAGTGCGGCACCTGCAGGTCGTACTCTACTAATGTCCCATTGTGGGACTTGACCTGTATACAGCAGTGATACCAATTCCCTAAACGATTTCGCCCATCCGATCTTTGAATCCGCAACATTAATAACTGTATCGGTTGCATGAAACTCCTCCGCAACTTCCGGTAACTTCTGTATGTACTGACGCTCGACACTGAAGCCTACGCCTGTGCCGCACAGAAGCACGTACATGAGTTCGTCAAACGCCTTAGGGTGGTCTATGGGTAGGTAGCTACAGTTAAACCCTGCTACGTTGTCACGCTCCAGTGCGTCTCCTGCAGTCATCAGCGCCCTCATGCTGGGCATTACGTCTAGGTCATGGACTGCCTTGAATATCTCTGATACGTCAAAGTCGTTGAGGTGTCCACGGTCTACCCAAAAGTTGATGTACCTGTTTACTGTTTCTTCCCAAGTCTCCCGACGTTGCTCCTCTGGCAAGTACCTAGCGTACCTAGACTTGTGTATGTACTGTTGATATGCGTCCATCTATTCTGTTACTCCTAGCGTTTCGTTAATGATTGCTTGTGCTGCTAACTGTAGTAGCATGTAAACCCCATCAGGGTACTGTTCGTTGGACGCTACTTCAAACATCTGACCGTCCTCGTACATTACCACTACCACCTTAGGTTTGTTACCTTCAGTCTCCTGTATCTGAGCCTTAGCTGCAAACTCAGTCAGAAACTCAGCCGTTGTTATCTCCTTTTCTTCTGTATTTGTCCCAAAGTTACCTTCTATGATCTTCACAAGGCAACCTCCTTGATTAACCACTCTAGATAGACACGAGCCTTCCGTAGATCTTCTATGCCGTTCTTGTATTCGTAACGCCACAGGTACTTCAGACAGTTACCCTTGAGGTATCCCTTGTATTCTTGTGGGTGCATAGACGCCTTGATTGCTTCAATGGCCTCAATAGCTCCCTTGTTGTAGTGATCTGGTTGTGCCACAGGGTCATGTTTATCCTGAGGGTGGTACAGTTTGCCTGTGAATGTCTTAGACATCCTGTCCCACTCCTCTGTAGTAATGTCGTCTATGGACCTGCTTTCCTGACAGTTTTTACGTAGCTTCTCACAGTCTTTTTCAAACTTTGCACAGTCGTCTTCAGTCATGTTCCATTCATTCGGCATATTCTTCCTCTAGCTCCTCTTGAAATTCGTCGAGTCTGCGTATGAGTTTGTCTTCAAATCTGTCCAGGAGTTCCTCAGCAGATATTTGTAGTGCTTCCAGAAGATCGTCAGGGTCGTACAACCGCAACAGACGCTCCTTAATTTCTTCTAGTGTCAGAGACATAATCAACCAACTCCTTAAGTGTATCTATATTATACCATAGAATATTGTGTTTGTCACACCATTCAGCCATAGTAAGTTTGGTACTTTTACTCACTTTCTGATTAGGCTTCATCAGTACAAAGATGAGTTCTTGTGCCTCTTGGAGACACTTAGAGATCGAACGATACTTCTGCGTGTCTCCTGCACGAAAGTATCCTTTGCACTCAATGAGGTACGTCCGTCCTCTGTACTCGTACACAAAGTCTGGTGTGTACTTTCGTTCAATCCTGTACGGGACTTGGAACGGTTCGTAACTAAAACCAAATGGTTGTAACTGCTTTGCAACGTCTTCTTCAAACCCCGACCTAAAGCTACCGTGCTTGGATTTCCGTGACCTTCGGCTCATTGAACACCTCTGTTAAATATCTTGGACCACTTGAGTACAGGAATGTTCTTACTTCGGGCCAGCATGTAAACTTGTAGGGACAGTAAGAACAACCAACGGCTAACTTTTGATTCCCACTTTTGCCGTCTGGTACGGTCTTGTGACAAACTTCGGGCCACTCTGGTTGCTCTACTAGTTTTTTTATGTGCTCTATGCGCTCCTCTATGTCGTAGCTTATCTTGTCGTACACCGGAGCCTGCGTGTCTGCAGAGTCGTACATGAGGTACGTCAGGTGTCCGTTCTGTTTGTCCATTGCGAGCCAACCAAACGATGTTTCACCTTCGGAGTGTGCGTACCCTTTAATTTGAGCAACGTACCCAAACGGGTCATCATAAGCCAGACTTCCGTCTTTGAATTTTTTAAACCCAAAAGTGGAAGTGCTTTTAACATCAGTGACAACACCATCAATTTTGCAGTCCATATGACCGATAATGCCCGAAACTTCACACTGTTTTTGTTCATCAGTCACCTCGTGTCCTGATATTTTGGTTAAGAATAAAAGCATCTCCTCAATCAGATGCCCGTACATAAACTTGACATGCGTGTTAGGCGTCATCTCCTCTTGCACATCAGAGTTATTCACCACGTTCCAGAGATACCTGTCGTCGCGCCCGATGTTAGACATCCGCAGCTTGCGTCCGTCACGTTGCTCTGTGAACAGCTTGGTCATCAGGCGTTTGCAACCTTCGCCAAAGTTTTCTATCTCTTCGTAGAGGTCTACGTCCTCTGGCACTTCCTTGGAAGCAACCACAGCGTAGATGTCGTCTACTAGCGAGTAAATACTTTTCATTTATGTTGCTCCATTAGTTCAGCGATAGAGTCTCTGGCTTGCTCTGGTGTGCAGTTGAACCATTCACCCTTGCGACCATAAGTTTTCTCTAGCAGACTGTGTGCCTCTGACTCAGCAGATCGTCGGTCAGCCACAGGCCAGTTAGTGAACAGCGAGTAATCTCTGAACGGTGACGACGTTTGGTATCCGTTGAGTCTGTCCTCTGAGTCCACAGCCATGCCTACCTTGACCCACTCAGGGAAGTTAGGGTTGGTTATGATGTACACCTGTCCCTCACGACTCAGTTCGTACTTCGCTAGACTGTCAAAAGCTGCGTCAGTAAACGTCTTGTATCTTCCTGGTTTGTGTAGCGGGTGAGACTTAGATATGTATTTACCGTTTACATGCATCTGTTGTGGGTTGGAAATCTTGTTCCTAGCCCGTTTTCTCTCTGGGTTGTCTTTGTAGTACTTGCCATCTGTTTTAGTGTAAATCGTCATTACTGTCTCCATCAGTGTGTCTCTGCCCACGTTTGTCCGACCTTGTATTCTCCGTCGAGTGGGCATCTGAGTTCAAAAGAAATGCCAGCCGCCTTGATGCACTCCACTGCAAGCCACCCGTACTTCTCTGCTTGTTCTGTAACCACCTCCGACTGTATTTCGTCATGCACGTTCCCTATGAATTTGTAGTCAATCTTGTGTTGCGTTGCGTAGTCGTCTAGTAACACTAGAGCCTTCTTCATAACGATAGCACCTGCTGCCTGTAGTAAGGTATTCAGTGCACTGTGTTCTGACCTGACCCAGAGTTTCCGTCCGTCGATTCCAACGAGGTGACCTTTCCTAGACGCTTCTCCAACTCGTTCTCGTAAAGCTTCAAGAGAAGGTGTGTTTCGTAGAAAGCGCCTCCTAAGTTTACTGCCATCTCCTGCAGTTCCTCCGACGATGCTTCCAATCTTGGCGTCTCCTGCGCCGTATAGGAAAGCATAGATGAAAGTCTTTGCCTGAGGTCTAGTTGCAAGTCCTGCAGCAGCTTGATTTCTGGTGTGAATATCTTCTCTAAGTAGGACATCAGTAAACTCCTCGTCTCCCATGTAGTGAGCCAGCATACGTAGCTCTAGTCCACTAGCGTCAACACCCACTAGCCTGCGTCCCTCTGGTACAATCCAGCAATCACGGCACTCCTTGCCAAACTGTGAGTTAACTGAAGGAACCTGTGCCATGTTTGGGGTCTGGTGCGTCATGCGTCCTGTAACTGCACCGTTTGTTGTGACCCTACCGTGTACTCTTCCGTCGTCCTTAACGTGTTCTACCCAAGAGGAGACTTGAGCGTAGCGCTTCTGTAACAACAGGTACTCTAAGACCTGCACAGCCTCCGGTACGTGTTTGTTCTCCTCCAGCGTTTTCTCGTCCACCTGCGGCCTGCCGCTAGGCGTGAGTTCCGACCATACAGCACCCTTAGCTTCAAGTCGTTCAGCCACCTGTTGGCGCGAGCCGGGATTGAAGACCGTAACCTTATCCTTAAGGCGCTTGCCTGTCTTCTCAGACCACCTCTCTTCAACAATTGGTGGGAACACCCTCTGGAGTTCTTCCTCAATAGCATACATACTCTCCTTGAACCTCGCGCACAGCGTGTGGCACAGTCGCTGATCCAACAGCCACCCGTTACGCTCCTGTCCCTGTATGATCCACTGTACCTCGTGCTCTAGGTCTTGTGACGCCCGTGAGAAACCGTCTAGCTCCACACGTAGTCTCTTGTACACCGCCTCAGTCAACTCTACGTCACGTATGCAGTAGTCGATCATGGCAGGAGTCAACCTAGTCCAATCCTCGTAGTCTCCCTTGGCGTAACCTAAGATGTTTCCCCAGTTACGTAGAGAGTGTCCACCAGATCTGCTAGGGTCAGCAAGCCTAGAGAGGATTAGAGTGTCAGTGACCATACTCCTGTCAAAAGTAAAGTTCCAAAGACGCTCAACCACAGGAACATCAAAGCCAATTCCGTTGTGGAAGATGAAGTTAACTGGCGCTTTACGTTGTACATAATCCTTGAAATCTTGCTCATTGCATATTACCTCACTTTCTCCGTTGTGTAGACAGACAGCACACCAGATAACACTAGGGTCTAGTCCGTCAGTTTCAATGTCACAAAAGACGATGTTCAAAACTCAGTCTCCGCTAAATATAGTAAACGTAGCAATACTTTGGTTTTAGCTGTATTGGTTCTAATAAACCAGCCTCCAGTTTTTCCCTTAATTTTTTAACAAAAGGTTTATACTCCCCTTTATACTTTGTCCTTAAAGCACGAGAGTGATATAATCTTCCTGTTTCTTTGTCAATAAACCCTTTATCTTTACCACTCATTCCAACAAACTTAAAATTAGAGGCCTTGTATATTACTCCTGTGTGTCCATAATTAGGATCGGCATACGAAACAACACACTTGATTGTGTTGCAAGTCCTTCTAATATGTTTTAAACACTGGCTTATCACCCTAGACTCACAGTTTTTCCCTGCCTCGTCTAGCATCACAAGTCTTCGCAACTCCAACACCTCTTCTTCACGCCTTGAAAACTTCTTCCACGCAGTAGTAGACAGCTGTCCAAACAAAACAGCGCCAACAATACGCCCCTTAAACAAAACCTTAAAACAAAAACTGGATTTAACCCCGTTAACGCTTTTGCTGTAATGGTGCTTTTCTATGAAACTTTTTATTTCTTTCCTCTCACAAGGTAAAACAGAGAGTTCTTTAGGGCGTATCAAAACTCTGTCTCTGGTGGCGTAGGGTTAGCGCACTCGTGTATACGTCCGGTAAACTTGTCGTACCGTAGCCAACACGCAGGCCCAGTTTCACCAGAGTAGCGATTCTTGAGTATTCTCACTGTCGTGGTGTTCCTGATGTCCTCATCTTGATGCTGCTGGTCACGTTCCATACCTATGACAATATCAGATAGCTGTGCAATGGACTGAGATCCACGCAAGTCCTGTAGACTGATGCGTCCACCGTCCTCGTGTGCAGTACCAGAGCTACGTCGTAGGTGCGACACCAGGAACAAAGTGATTCCTGTCTCTGCCACCAGTGTACGTAGCTTTGTCATAATCTCATCAATAGCCTTCCGCTCATCTCCGTTTTCCTGAGAAGAAACGACGATTGATAGGTGGTCGAGGATGATGTACTTACAGTCGCAAGCCTTTGCCATGTGCCTGACTCTTGAAAGTAACTCGTCTGCCGAGGCTGAACCCCAGTGGTCGAAAAGGTAGTAACGCCCTGATCCCATTGTTGATTCCCAGTGCGGTCTAAGGTCATCGACAGGTGAATCCTCTTCCAGATGTAATCGTCGAGATGATGCCACCGACATGATTCCCAGTGCTGTTGTTGCAACGTCCTCCTCCAGTGCAAGTACACCAATGTTGGATGAAGTTCTCTGCAGCAGGTCGTACTCAAGTTCTCGTATGAATTGAGATTTTCCCATACCACTTCCGCTGGTGATAGTGACCAACTCGTAGGGTCTGTGTCCTCTTGTGATTTCATTTAGTCCGTCCCACGGGTAAGGTATACTCTTTACTTGACGCTTGGCTACTAGCTTTTCCCATGTCTCGTTACCTGCTATGATGCCGTCAGGACGATACACGGATGAATCCCACCAAGACTGTGTAAATTCCTGGACTCTGTTAGCCATCAGCATTTCACTGGCGTCCTTCAGAGGTAGCTTACATATCTTCAGCTTGTTAGGGCTAAACAGATCCTTAATCTGTTCTACTGCTAACTCTCCTGCCTTGTCTTGGTCAAAGCAGATGACTACGTTATCGTACCCTTCAAGCCACTCTAGTTGTGACTTGATCTCCTTTGATGCGCTAGACGCACCAGACCTGAGGGACACTACGTCGTACTTCTGTCCGAACATCTCGTAGACAGCCATAGCGTCCAGTTCACCTTCAGTGATCGTGACGTACTTACCTCTACCACGGCACTGCTTCTGACCAAACAGACCTGCGTTAACCATCGTGCCTGACGACAGGAAGTCTTTGGTCTTGACTACGCGAGACTTGGCAGCAATTAGCTCACCAGTGTCTACGTCGTAGTACGGGTAGTAGTGCCTAGCTATCTTACCGTTAGCGTCGTACTCCACCGTGACCTGATAGTGCCTAGTGGTCTTGGCAGACAAACGCCTGTCGGTAATCTCAGCTACCACACCGCCCATGTTTAGGTTGCTAGGTGTTGACACTTCAGTTTCATCTCCTGTTTCACCGTTTACGTGATAGTCACAGCCGGTAGAAAAACAGTGGCGACCACCGTTAGAGTAGACCGCCACATTGTTCCTACTACCGCACTTGGGACATTCCTCGTGGTGTAGGAATTTAGACTCCATCAGAAATCAACAGCTTCTTCTGACACCTCTGCTAACTCTAGTACCTTGACAGCTTCCAGATACACCGGAGTACCGTGTACTGGATGTGCTGGGCCTGTCTTGTACTTCAGACGCACACGAGAGTTGTACGGTACTTCACCCTCGTAACGATCACCTTCAGCAGTGTACATACCAATGTCGTACTTGGACTTAAACTTGCGTTGCTTGTTGCCTTCGTACTCTTTGATCTTTACACCCTGTGCTGACAAGGATGCGGCGTCGTCCTCTGACATGGTAATGGTCAGACTAAACGTACCAGTGTCCTGCCCGTTGTACACGTCGTGTTTGGTGACGTTTGAGAAGTTCACCGTTCCTTCAATTACTTGACTTGACATAATGAGATAATCCTCGTTGTTGAAAAAGAGTTCCCAGAGGAACACCTATAGTATCTCACGTTCAGGGTCTTGAGTCAAACCCTTTTTACGTGATTGGTACTTTTTGGCATCTTTCTTCCTATCCTTGTGTGCACCTCCTTTGTTGTGATCGTGTTTGGCTACAGGATTCCAGCGCCTAACTTTAGTAGTCTTATGTCCTCCTGTAGTATTATTCATTAGTATATATCCTTTAGTTTAATTCTTTAGTTTATACACTTCAGTAATCTTTAGTAATACTTAAGTATATATTATCATAGTTTTCCTGTAATGTCAAGATATCATCCTGTGTAATATTACCGTCATTATCTATTGACTCCATGTTCTCTAGTTCCCAGTGTGCAGCAATAGATGCTGTCAAACATTCTGTACACATGTCGTAGTGTACTCCCTTAGCGTCTTTTTTCAGTGTCTCTATGTCATCTAAGATAACGTTACATGCCTTACATCTCATCTGGGTATCCTCCAAATACTTGGTTGTGTGCCTTGACTAGCTGGTTGTAGCTCATGTCTCTGTACTTCTGACGTAGTACCGTACGTGCTATGTTTAGTGTCTCAGCAAATCCTATGAAGCCTAGCTCGTACTCTGAGATATCCTGGATCATCTGTTCCTGTGATAAGTCTGGTTCTTTGTAGTCATCCATTTATACTGCCTCCTGTCCGTATGCGTGTTCGATGTCTACGTTTGCGACGCACACCATTTTACCATCCTCTAGCACTGCGACTACCCATGACGGGTAATCCTCAAGCCACTCTCTACGTACCCACCCACGTAATTCATCAGGTGTATAGTATACGTCTTTTTTTAACTGATCTGGATATAACACGCTCATAACTCTGTACCCCACTCATCTGGTGCGTATTTGTAAAACTTGTTCATCTGGTCCTCGTACGTGCAATTGTCGCACAGTCCCGTGTCAGTGTCTACACTATCTACAATCTCGTGGCAACCGTCGCAGATGTGTGTGTACTCTATGTAATCCACACGCTTGTATGGTCCTGTACGGTCATGCCAGTGGCTGTAGTCGTTGTATACATCGTTCTCGCTCATTGTTCTACTCCGTAAAAGTTTGAAAGGTAAAGCGCATTAGCAAATCCCCTTGGGGTCAAACTGCGAATGTACTTTGTACGTGCTGATTTACCACCCAGCTTAACGTGACCAGGATTATCGTGCTGCAACGCCGGTAACCCTGACTTCTGGGGTAGTGTAAACCCGTTGCCTGTCCACAAGCAAGTCTTTTTGTTGTACAAATCTTTCTCTGGAATGATGCCAGGAAACTCTGGATGTGGACCGTCAGGGCAATAGTTCGCAAAGTCGCACGGGTGAAACGTAAAGTCGGGCTTACGCCACAGGGTCGCTAGTACGCTCACGGGGTTCTCTACTGCGTAAGGTACTCCCCATTGCTCCGCGAGTCTCGCCATGCGTACAGCCCTATTCTGAAACTCTGGATCTGCCTGTCTCTTACGCTCAAAGTGAGCCGCACCCGACACCGCTAGATCAGTGCACGGGGCAAACGAAATAACAATGCTAGGCAAACGCATACCGAGGTTTGTCAATTCTGCGTCCACTGCTTGCTTGGCGTCGTCCCTGCTTAGGTCAATGTTTAGACGCATGAACCCGTGCCCGTGCGTCTGCATGAGATGGTGACCGGAGTGGTCTGTGTCGCTGTAGTCCACAGTCACCACGTTGAAATCACCATTACGTAACCACGGGAGTAATGCGTACTCGCTGTGATTGAACAGAAAAAGCGCTGTCGGTTTCATCTGTGTTTAATCTCCTCACTAAATATAAGCCAACCGGTTATCACAAGACAACCGAAACCCCACAACCATACTATATCATTCTCGCACATCAGATAATCCTCCCGTTTCCTGTTGTAAACTTTGGTTGTTTGAAGTGTTTAAGAATGTTTCTCGCTCTTCAGATAAACAGGGGATCAATCCTGCTATCTTTCGACGTAGGTTACACCCTACCGCATACACTTAATCCCTTTGGGAGTCTACAGCAAGTGTTAGCAGACGAGAAACACACTTAAACACTTCGGTTGTTTTAGCAGTGAACCCAGAGCGTACCCTAGGCTCACCACTAACGCAACCCCCTATTTGTCTTTGATTGAGATGTTTACCTGCTTTGCTGGTGTTGACTTGGCGACATAGATAGACCAGCGACCAGCGTGAAACGCTCGGTAGCATTTGCCGCTAGTGGTCGAGAAGGGTCGCTTCTTTGCCATTCGGTGGCGTACTATAGTGTGACGGCCCAGGATTGTTTGTGTTGTTACGTTTTCCATTGTTTACACTCCTCGCACAAGGTCATCGAAAAAGGTCTGGTAGGCATCTTGTGCGGTCCTGCCCTCCAGCCATTTGTTAATGTGTCGCGTGGTTGTTTGGCTCCACTTGTACGTGGTCCGATATATCCCGCCTTCGTATTCTGCTGCAACTGGTGTTTCGTATGAAAACAAAACCACGGTTCCGTCTGTCAAGTTAAGTTCTGTCATGTTTGAACCTACGTTTTTAACTTTCATGGTTTACCCCTTTGTTGATGGTGATTGAGTGTGATTCTACACTGTAAACAACTGACGCGCAACCGTCGAACACCTGCGCGACTTTCTTGGACTCAAGGTCTATAACACCACCTTTGCTCGGTGTCACCTTGCGTTTACCATCGGCGTTGCGTGAGAGTGTCACGTACCCGCTGTGAAACTCTACGTTGTACCGTGTGCCGCCTGTCCAGCCTAGAGACTCAAGTCCCTGTAACCAAACCCGTGCGCCTTTCTTTGTTGGCGCTACAACTGTGCGCCCTGTTGGTTTGCACATGGTTAGTGCTCCTCTGTTGCGTTGCGTTGGTTTAATCGTGGACACCTTACGTGGTGCCCACTGTTAAAGCAACCCTTATATTTCGTTGTATTTGTATTCTGCTACTGTTTGCACTGGTTCAAAGGTATCATTGTACCGTACCACGCGAACGCTGAATGTCTCAAACTTTGAAACGTGTTGGCCTAATGCCTGTACCGCATCAAAGCGGCCTTTGTGTTGTGACTCTGCGAACCATACTGTCCAGCGCTTGTTGGGTCGCTTGTATCTGTACTCTAATGTATACATGGCCTCAGGCCTCCTCTATTTTGTAACAGTTAATGATTTTTCGGCGTCCTGCCGTTTGTGCTGTCCAATCTTGCATTTGTCCGTTAACTACTGCCAGCGCATGTCCCCTCACTTGTACGTAAAACGTACCGTTTGGGTTCTCTCTGGCAAACCTGCCGATAGTCATACCAGTATAGCAGA
>CAACVF010000242.1_pt1 | contig 11983 bp, 21 predicted proteins | sample 2381781 | NCBI WGS metagenome assembly CAACVF01 (sample SAMEA5211967, study PRJEB30684) | marine metagenome | biome: Marine; feature: Epipelagic; material: Water | collected 2015-10-15 | depth 60 m | reverse complement strand
GGCTTGCCGCGACAGTCTCGCAAGTGACCAGCGCCGAGCTAACGCCTATTCAAAGGGCCTCAATTGAGCGATACAGGCAAGGCCCTGACGGATGGGAGGCGCGTGGCAATGCCGTTCATAAGTGCCTCGAACAGCACCTGCTAGGCAATCCGCAGGTCTATGACGACAAATGGGCGCCATGGGTTGAAACGATGCTGAGCGATGATTTCTTTAGCAACGTCACGACCCTTGCTTCTGAGTACGCGGTTGTTCTCAATGCTGGGTCGCAACACGTAGGGGGCACTGTTGATTTCATCCTGGCCTACGAGGATGACCCGACCTTCGTCATCCTGGGCGACCTAAAAACGGTCTCTAGCGCAAAAGGAGTAGCAAGCCGCAAAAAGGCAACGGAGCAGCTTGGCGGCTACGCGCTGGCCCTTGAGCAGGCAGGCATCTTTGTTACGCAATGCGTGACGGCAGTCTCAGGGCCTGGCAAGTTCAAGGTCAAAGAGCAGACGCCTGACGAGTGCATTACAGCCTGGCGCGAGGCATGGGGGCGGTACGAGGCACTACAACCGGACTGGTAGGCAGATGAATTGGACAGAGATTTTGAAGGCAGCCGGCATTGAGGAACCGCCTGGCTACCGGGAGACCCTGGCCGAAATCAAATGCAGCCCGTACGCAAAGCCGAAGAAAAAAGCCAAGAAGCGTTGACAGGTCTACCACCCCATGCCATCATTCCATTGCGCAGCGATGCGTTCCACTGCACCCAAGACATGACCAACTACGAATCCCAAAAATTACGCTCTGGTTTCTACGAGCGGAAAAGCAAGCGCAACCTTTCCGAGGCTGTAATCATTTCTGGCGTTTCGGTCTTGTTTGCTGTCGCTTTCTTCTATGGCCTACGCGACAGCCTGAACCGCTCAACCCAGCTTGACTGCCAAGCCGGAATCCAACGCGCATGTGAGGCCCTCAAGTGACGCCTACTTCATCGGTTGACATTGCCCGACAGCTAAGAGACCAAGCCATCCTTGCCGTCGAAGCAGCGGCTAACGACCAGTGGAAACAAGCCGCCACGCAAGCTGTCAAAACAGTTGCAGCGCGGCACAGGTACTTCACCACTGATCAGGTCTGGGAAGAACTGGCAGAAACAGGCCTTGCCACAAGGGAGAACAGGGCAATGGGTGCTGTGATGCGAAGGGCCTCAATCGGCCTTGTCGCTGAAAGAACCAACATGACTTGCCCTTCAAGGCGACGGTGCGCTCACCGACGCCCTTTGACCATCTGGCAGTCACTGCACCAAAAATGGGCGGCCAAGGCGTAAGCCCCATCAAAAACGCATTGCATCAACGCCTATGTCCGTCTTGCCCGATAGTTTCAGTTTCACTGTTATCGGGAAGCCAGCCCCGCAAGGGAGCAAAACCCACAAAGGCCGGGGAATCATGGTTGAGGCCTCCGCCCGCTGCCGCCCTTGGCGCAAACTTATTCGAGCCCAGGCCATCAGATCCCGCCCCGCCGGCTGGCCTATGGACCGAAGGACTCCAATCACAGTTGAGGTCGTTTTTGTTTTCACTAGGCCAAACAATCAGTTCATCAACAACAACCCAAAGGGGCACCGCTTAAAGCCAACCGCCCCCGCTTATTGCACCAAAAGGATTGGAGACATTGACAAGCTTTCACGCGCATTGCTTGACAGCCTTTCCGATGGCGCAATCTACAACGATGACTCCCAAGTCTTTCAACTCAATGCTTACCGTCGATATGCAAACGCCAACGAGCCCGCCAGCGCAATTGTCACAGTCACCGCCGCAATCGCCTAGCTGCGAAATCATCCAAGCGCTCTTGAACTTTCACGTTCAAGTCCCTTCAATTTCAAAAAACGGTCAAGCTCAATACGGAGCTTATGCCGACCTTGAGACTGTTCTATCTGTCGTCACTCCCGCGCTAACCGCTAACGGGCTGATTGTCACGCAGGTATTTGAGCCAAATGCTATGCAGCAGGAGGGACCGCCTATCCTCGTCACTCGGCTGATACACGTCAGCGGTGCTGAAATTACGAGCGATCTGCCAATGGTCGTCGGGAAAGGGAGGAACCTGCTGCACGACTTTGGAAGTTCTGTAACGTACCTCAAACGGTACTCTTTGTTGGCCCTGTTAGGCCTCACAGCCGACATGGATACAGACGGCAACCTTGAGATGCCGCAGCCCCCCAAGGCCAGCAGCACCCCCCAAGCCGTAAAGGCTTCACCGGCAACAGATGGGCCCCTTTCGCAAGTCGACCGGGATCTGCTGATGGGCATGATTTCTGAGCTTCCCCCAGAGAATAGGAAGGCCCTCTGTGTTGCGTTTCGCAAGGATCACGGCCTAAGCGCTGATGCTAAGGTTGCCCCTGCTATGACCAGCACAAAACACAGGGATTGGGTCAACCAATACCAAAGCTCGCACCCCTGCTAATGACAGCCAAACAGCAGGCAGACTTGGATCGTAGACGCGCAGGCAATCTATACAGAGTGCGCCTGAACGAAGAGACAAGCCGCCGACTGCGTGACTACATCGAAGCCAACAACCTTAACGCAAACAAAGCGTTAAACATCATCCTCTCTGATTTTTTCAAAACCAATGACTGATTATCCTAAGGACGCTTTCACCCTTTGGTTCAATTGCAACAAAGACCAAAAGACAGAGGGCGCCTATTGGGCATCTTCTGAAGTGCCAGTTGAACAACTCCGTGCCCTGTTCGAGTGGGTGAAAACTGCTGACAAGGTTGAGAACGACAAGGGGCAAGAGTGCGTCAAGATGAGAGCCGGCTTGCGCCCTAAGCTGAGCAAGGCAGGCAATGCCTACCTGTCTCTTGCTATCAGCGATCAAAAGCCACCTAGGCCCAAGGCCGACGGGAACTTCGACTTTTGATTCCCCGGGGCATCATGCGGGCCGTATCCGAAAGGACGGCGGGGGGTAGGGGTGCCTCCTTTTCGCCGCTTCGTGTAAGGCCTCTCTTTTTAACGAATCAATCCGCCATGGGAAAGCCGACAATTAGACAAGTGATGCGCAAAGGTGAGCCGGTTTGGGAAGTAAAGCTGCCCGACTCAACCGTTCGATACCACCGCCAGGATTGGCAGGCGCAATGGCTCTACAGCTATGCGATGCGTCTTTACGCAGCCGGCCTTGATTAGGCCCTTAGTCCGCGCAAGCAATCTTTGCGTCAAGCTCCGCAATGCGACCAACCGCCTGCTTCAGCAATTGATTGTGATGATGGCTCTGGCGAGTTAACGCAGCGCATAAGCCCTGCAGCGCCTCTAAATTCTCGCAGTTTTGAACCTCGCGGACCTGGCGCTCAATGTCCAGCTCTTGTTCCAGCGTGAGCTTTAGTGTCATCCAATCGGCCCAACCCATCGACGCCCTCCAGAGATTGCAAAATGTCGCGCTCTTGCGAGTAAGGGCGCTGTGACCTCAGTCGTATGTAATCATGCACGCCCTGCATTAGCCAGTCTGGGGGCCAGCAATTCCCCCAGTTGACGGGGTGAGCACAGTTCACGACAACCGTGCTCCAAAATGCGACCAAATATGACCAGAACCAATAAGGCATCAAACGACTGACGGCATCACCGTCAAATGGTTGTTGTAATGGCCAGTTACCGCATACGTCTGCATTGGCACCTCACTCATCAGGTGAAACACCATCTGACCAATCTTCAAATTCGGGTACAGCTCAATCGGATGATACCGACGTTCATTCTTTAGCTCTAGCGTTAGCTTCGATCCGTGCCACCCTGGATCGCACCAGCCAGCAAGAAGATGGTTAAGACCATCCCTGGCACGGCTTGATTTGAGTACAAATTGAGCGCTGATGTCCTCTGGTAAATCAAACCGCTCAACAGTCTCAGCCAAGCAAAACTCGCCGGGCAGGAGAAGATACGGATCATCTTCAGTCCTTTCTGAAATGTCTACCTGTAGCAACTGCCTTCGATCTTGAACCTCAATCATCAGATTGGGACCTAAGAGCACGTCAAGGCTTGCCGGGTTTAGGAGTTCCGGCGAAAAAGGCCAGACCATCTGGCTGCCATCGCACCTTGCACGAATTTCCCAGTCGCTAAGGACAGCCATGCAGACACAAAAACAACACCTTACTCATCATCTACAAGAATCACCCAGCCGCTAGACGGTCCTTCCACTTGCCAACGCTGCCTGAATGCAGCCCTTGAAACTTTCACACTCTTGCCCCCGTACCTACTGAGATGACCGCCACGTTCTAGGTCCGGTTCTCCCATTGGGTCGTGCATGATCCAAGAGCTGTTGCCAGAGTTGATCCCTTCGTATCCGGTAATAACGCTCCAATGACCACAGCTGAACTCAGAGCACTCTGGCGGCTCCCCTCGGCTTAAGTCCCCATGATGCAGCCAACCGACTAGCACTGGCCTCCCTGACGCAATCTCGGCTTCGATCACCGCATCATCGGCATCGTTGCGAAAGTGAGCGTTCAGGCCCAAATGCCTCAAGGCATCAATTTGAGAAATCACAGAAGTTGTGTCGCCAAATTTTGCGCGAACTCGCCTGTACTCTTCGTAGGTGTCAACCTTTCCAAAAGTTGCAGCGACCATGGCAGACGCTGCCGTAAAGCACATCCGGTAGCCATTCTCTTTCGTGTCGCTTAGTTGGTGGAAATAAGGAACCACCGCCTTCTGAGCAATGCCGCTTGCCTTCCAAGCCTCAAACCAGCCAGCGTCTTCCTGTAGCAGCTCTTCCGGGATTGAATCCTCTAGCTCTTTGATCGCCGCGTTTTGGTGCGGTGTATCCCTGTACCACTGAAAAAAGGGCAGCAGTGCAAGCGGCGCCATAAGAAAACCAATCCGGCGTTTCATTGCTTCAATGCTGCCGCGTCACAGCCCTCAACGCCATGAAAATAACCGCCTGTGTAGATCAGAACAAACAGGCAGAACACTAACGCAAGGCCAGCGGTTGTCGCCCAGAGGAAGCCCAGGAAGGCATCAGCCCGGCTAATCACTTCTCTACGCGCCTAGTTGGGAACAAATTTCGCTCCACAAAATCCGCCACTGAATCGTCAACGGTCGTTTCTGTTGAGGCCGCGTAGGCCTTCATCAGATCCACAATCAACCGCTTGACTGATTCGGATTGCATGAACTTAAAAAGGATCGGTCGAATCAAAAACAGCATGGTTTGACCGTGTCGTTACGCTGTAAGCGTAGCCCCGTCTGCCATGGCTGATCAAACTCCAGAAAACGAACGGGATGGCGTGAACATCGCCGACCTAGTCAAATGCGCTGTTTTGGTTTGGAGCGCCACCCTGCTCACCGTTTCTTATTTGGGTTTTTTCCCTCAGATGAAAATGGATAATACGTTTGTGGCGTCTTTGCTTACTGGCGCGATGGCGTCGTTCGGCATCGAGCGCAAAAACAACAACGGCAACGGAAACGGCCAGAAAAAACAATCGCCTAAGATTGAACAAACAGGGCTTCCAAAATGAAACGCCTCTTGCCCCTGCTTCTTTTGCTGGCCCTCTCTCCAGTGGCCAAAGCTGACCTTAGGCACAAAATCTCTAGCTCTGTTCAGCTCCAAGTTGGTGGTGCGATGACCACTGCAAATCGCATTGGCAGCAGCTTCAGCATCAGCGGCTCAGGCGTGGACACCACAGACGGGACCACTGCAAACACCATTTCAGCTGGCACGATCACTAGCGGCATTTACAACCCAGGCGTCATTGCCGCCACACAAGACACACCCGGTAACGCTTTCAGCTTTAGCCAGGCCTACACCCAGGCCGATGCAGTCCCAACCTCCGCTTCATCAACAGGCGCAACGCCAAACTTTGGCAGTCTTCAAAGCACCAGCGGCGGCATTGCAGGCAGCCTGGCTGGCACCGTATCCCCGTCAGGTGCTTTAACCGTGACGGCTGGAGGACATAACACCCTTGCCATTGGTCAGTTCGTCACAGAGCTGACGATCGACTGATGCGCTTCCTGGGTCTGCTGCTTTACGGCTTGCTTAGTGAGCTGCTTGTCGCTGCAAAGCCCGCCATTGGTGTTCCAGTAGTCCCTAATTTCACCACGGGCAGCATGACTACCCACACGGAAACCACCAGCAATGTCACAGAGACAATCGTCAGCGAGTCTTATGGCACGGGTTGGCAATACTCCGTTTCAGGTTCAAACATTCAGCACGACGGCAAATCTCTGACCCCTGGCACGACCTTGGTTGACTCATGGACAGGACTAGATACCAACAGCAAGCCAAACTGGACGATTGCAAATCCGGGCCAAGCCTTTCAGTTCGTCGAAACATACAGCGGCCCAGGCCTAAGCAACGTAACAACCATTCAGCGCGTTACCGAAATTCAGCAAATCACAGATACCATCTCTACCTTCTCGCAGTAGTCCTGGCCACTCCGGCAAACGCTGAAACCATTGGAGGCGTTTCAGCTACCGCCTCGCCCACTGCCACCAGTTCGGGAAGCGTCACGAATCAGGCTGTGATGATTGCGCCTAGCCAGCATCTGACCAACAGTTATGGCAATGGCATCCAATGCCAAGGCCCAACCCTGACCTTCACTCCGTATGTCAATCGTTCAAAGAGTTGGCAGCTGCCGTACGTGGCTCATTTTGACGAGCCTGTCTATGACATATCTGATCTTGATGATGACGGTCTTCTGGACAACCCGGGACAAGTCCTCTATTCAATGCCAACTCGAACAGGGCAAAAAGATACGCACAATTGGTCTGGAGGATTTTCACTGCAAGCGACTTTCCCCTTAGACGGTGGATTGCAAGAACGATGCAAGGCCATGATTGACGCCAACATCAAACTGCACAAACAGGCAGCCGAAACCAAACGACTCGAATACGAAATTGCCAGGCTCAAGAACTGCGGAACTCTCAAGCTCCAAGGCATTGAGTTCCACCCCAAGTCGCCTTACGCAGCCATTTGCGCTGATGTAATAATCAAGCCCAAGCCAGGACAAGTGCTCCCGCACAAGCACGCTATTTCCGCGCCTTCCGCTGTGCCTGCTGCCGAGCAAAAACGCTAATTGGCTTGGCCTTGCGTCCTAAGGCCTTTTGGATTTTCTTGGCCGTCGTCTTCACTGCTGGCTTCACCAGCTTCAACAAAAATGGAGTAGCAAGACCGGCGGCAACGCCTACAGAGGCAGTCACCCCAACAGTCGTGACCTGCGGCAACGAAGGGACTGCCGCTATAACTTGGTTAGGCAATGAAATTTCTTCATACAAGACGACGCACTTACCGTCTTGGATTTCATAGCCCCCAATCTTTTTGGTGCCATCTTGAATAATCGTTCCAACCTCTTTGGCCCTGAGGGGCGGACACCGTGGATCTTGATCAACACTAGGCTTCGGCTTGGGAAGCTTCGGCGGAGTTGGCGTTGGCGGCTGTGGTGTATCAGACGGGGGCTGAGGAAGGACCGGAACTGGATCGGTGACTAGCTCTTCTGGTCTGTAATCGATTGGGTCAAAGGCCGGCATATCAACGATTGGAACGCCAATGTTGACCGTGACAGGCGGAGCTTTTGGGATGGACAGTGTCGGAAAGTCAGACCAGACCCGAACATCGTTGATCCCAATAGGGCGAATCTCAGGCACTAAAACGGCAAAGCCGGACCTGTTTCGCTAGGCATCAGCTCTTGCACTTGGCTTGGCATTGCGTCTTCCACGCTGCTATCAAGCTTGTCAAACAGGATTGTTGTCAGCTTTAGCTCAACCTCGCTCATAACCTTGTTCGCCATGTCTGGGCCACGTACCGCCGCAACCACGATCAAGGCGGTGTGAATAGCTGCCAGGGTCAAGCCCAAAACAGCACAGGCATTGAAAGCTTTTTGCATAACAGGAAAAAACCCTCCCGGAGTGTGTGAGAACCGGAAGGGCTGCGCGTCCACTCGCCTTTTCAGGCTACTCAGAATTTGTACTTTCCGCCAAGCTTTAGGCCATAACCAGCGTCAATGTCCTTGTATTTGGCGTAAGACACTTCGCCGTAGACATCAAAGGCTTCAGACACAGAAGCGCCAATGCCGGTCTTGGCAGAAAAGCCGGTCTCAGCTTCACCGCCGTCAGGCATCAGCAAAGAAGGGCCGCCTTGAATGTAGAAACCGTTATCGGTTTCATAGCCGACGTGAGCATCTAGCACAGCACCACCAAAATCCGAGCCAGACCAGCCAGCGTTATATTCCGGGTTGAAGTAAACCGCATCAGCCAAAACGGGAGCTGCAGAAACGGCAAGTGCGCCAACAGCTCCAAAAATTGATTTCAGCATTGGAGAAAAGAAAACCTTGCGTAGGCTACTTGACCTACCCTCTTAAACGCTTCCCGTCGTGTGACGGTTTGAAATGCTGTTAGGCGCTTTATCAGCTAGAAGCCATTAGGCCATGAGCACTTGCAAAGGCCAAAAGAGAATTAACCTTTGCCTCCAGCTCGCGACAATACTCAAGCAGCTCTGCATTTGTTGGTGATGCAGCGTTTGAAATTGTCATTGTTCCATTAGCTGTTGGCAGCGTTCCGCTGCTAGCAGTTGCCGCTAGATCAGCAACGTGGCTTGATTGCACAGCAGCCGTCGCACTAAAAAATCCAATCGTGTTGGCGTTGATTTCTAGCTGAGTGGTCAGCGTGCCAGCAGTTTGAACTTGCAGGCGCAAACGCCCATCCTCTGTGGTGTCGCTTGCATCGACGATGCTGCCTTGGATAGCGGCATAATCAACTTCCTGTGGAGTTGAATTGTCGTTTTTGCCACGGAAGAAAACAGTGCCTAGCGCGTCGTTGTCTTGGCCAGCACCAGACGCACCGCGGCGATGGTAAAGCGTAATATCACCACCAGAGGCCGCATCATTAGCGCTGCATTCTGAGTTAATTGCCGTGCCGGTCAGGCTGGTGGTCAAATGCAACGGATAGATCGGAGTAGTTTCTCCGATACCAACAAAGCCGCCAAGCAGCCTAATTCGGCTTGCGATAGCGCCCGCGCTAGATGACATCAGATCAAGAATCCCAGCTTCTGAGCCGTTGGCTGGATTGCTGATCTGCGCGAGAATTTGCGCGTAGGCGTGTGTGTTGCCGCCGTCGTCTTCCCCGCGAAACTCAATGTTCCCAAGGTTGTCGTTGGCAGCAGGTGACGCTGAGTTGCGATACAGCACCACATCAGGCGCAGTGTCTAGGCCTGCATCGCTGTTCTCAATGATGACCTGATCGGTCGTGTCAGTGCTGAAAAGGTGCAGTTGAGCTGCAGCCGTGCCAGTACCAAGCTGAAAACCAGCAGTCGTGAATTTGCCAGTAAAAACTGAGTTATTGCTAAACGCAATCTCATTCGCAGCAGTGCGATAAATTCCAGACGTACCAGAATCACTGAGGAAGCCAACAGCAGGCGCACCGACAGTCCCATTGGGAAGCGTGCGGAACAATGTGCCGAACGTAATCGACTTGTTTTTATTGACGTTTGCGGCCTCCGAAATATCAACAACAGGCAGCAGATCGCCTGTTGCTGGTGATGTGAGCGCCGACAGGGCGGAGATTTTGCGATCAGCCATTAGTTTCTAGCCTTGGTTGGAAGTGTAGAGCGATCAACAAGCCATCAACACACAGGGTACGCAGTAGCTTTTGTCGCTATAAGTGCAGCTCACATTGGTGCTGGTCACCTTTGCGATTGTCTTGCTGCGAACAATGTCATCATCCTGAGGTTTTGCTGTTCCATCACCAGCGGACATAAGCAGATCACCTCGTGCAACTGTTACTCCCTGAGCGATGCGGATCACAAAGTCGCCAGTCATAGCGCAGTAAAAGTCGTTCGTGTGAGTGTCATCGTCATCGTCCCAAGACTGGAACACGCCAGCCACGTTGACATCACCTTCAACATCGCTGACCTTCATCCGGTTTAACTGTTCGTTGTTTTCTGTGTAAGCGTCAATGCCAGGTGAAGCCTCAACAGCCGGTGTTTTTACATCGCCAACACTGACACCCTCAGGCAGTTCATCTTCTTCGGTGTAAGGCACTGCGTCTTGAGCAGCTACTGCAGGTTGGGCAGCATAAGCCCACTCGCACATCTCATCAAGGTTGCTCAACACAGAGCCACGCAAGATTTCAGTGCGTGCTGCATTGCCTGACAGTTGTGAATAACGAGAAAGATGAGCGCCGTTGTAAGAGACAGTCGACCCACTGACGCTAATTGAACCTTCTTTGTTACTTTGCCCATAAAAGTTGACTAAATCCCCATCGTCGGTAAGCCTATTTATCCATAACGCAGCATTTGAGGTTGCAATATGAAAAGCCCTGCCATCATTGTCTAAAATGTGCCCCTTGTTGCCTAAAGAATCATTATCTTGACCTACAAGAAATGTTCCAGTGCTTTTGAAACGCGCCATTTCGGTCGTGTCTCTTTTAAATTTAAGAGCATCAGTCCCTTGTGTAGTTCCGATTCCGTACTGGGACAATCCGCTGTACCACTGAACTTGCCCATTGTTTCCTGATGATTCAGGCATGATTCTCACTGCTGCATCGTATGAAGCAGGCTGCACAATTTCGACCTTGCGAGTGGAGTTAATTGATGATTGGTTAATGCCCACATTGCCATTGCCGTCAATTCTGACGCGCTCGGTGCTAGCAGTCGCAAAACGTAAAGCTTGATCGCCCTGGAGGTAACTTACCTGCCCATCAAATTCGCCATTGCCTGATGTAGCATCACTGAAATAAATAACTCCCTCATTGGAAGTTCCAGACCTAATAGTTATGCCGCAATCGCCAGTGTCAGCAATGGTCAGATTATCTCCATTGGCATGGCCCTCAGTTGTTGTGCCAATTAGCAACCGCCCCGATGGGTTTAACTGAATGCCGCTGCCAACTTTTACAGCGTCATTCCCAGCATCAACAAGAAGCAAGTTCGCTTCAGTGTCACCTTCAACCCGAAAATCAATATCCGCGCCGACATCATTAAAAACAATCTCAGACGTTCCAAACTCAGCACGCTCAACGCCATTAGTGGCAATGGCAAGCTGATTTGCTGCAGGGCGAAAAAACCCAGTGTCTGTGTCAGAGGCAAACGCAAGGCCAGGAGATCCGACAGCGCCGTCCTCCATCAGCATCGTTCCGTCAAGCTCTTGGATGGTGATCCAAGCGTCATTCGCTGCATTTCGCAGCTTCAGTTGACCGGTCGTTGTATCTGCCCACCACTGGAAGGCATATTTTGTAGAAGGTTCACTTGCGTTGCTGTTGTTGCTGACAATTGCCGCCAACGCATTGTTCAAGTCGGCCCTGACAGCAGCGCCAGAAGCGTTGGCAATGATGTAGTCGTGAGTGGCCATGCTTAAGTCTGTTCAGTGCCGTAGCCAACCGCTTGATACTGGAAGTTACGATCAATGGCAGCGTTACTGCTGTTTTTGAACGTAACCGTGAAACCAGTCCTAGAGGCTGATGTCACTTCATAGTAATCCCCTGAAGCAAGATTGAAAGCAGTTATGCCAACGCTTGGCTCTTGATAGAAAGCGTTTGCGAACGTGACCGCCTTGGCTCCGGCGCCTGATGCAGTCGTTGCGCTGCTTTCCGTGCGCGATTCAAGCTGCATAGTGTAGCCAAGCTCATCGACAAGCGGTGTCTGGTCAACGTGCGCAGAACTTAGCTCAGCCTTGAACTGGAACTGTCTGCCAGTAAAGCGACCCGATTCCATCGGTCTCCATGCGCCAAAGTCAATGTCTGACTCCATTTGAACCTTGTCAGTGCCGTCTTCCAACAGGAAAAAACTGCCATCCTCTAGCAACAACTCTTCATCTGTCGTCGCTTGGTCACTTGTGCGGAAATAAATATCAGCGCTGGTGTCGTCTGGGATGTCACCATCAAAATCTGACCAGCGATCAATCAGCTCAGCGCGGTCATCAATGGTTGCCGCTGGATACAGGCCGCGAGTTGTCAGCTTGCGCGTGAACAAGACGCTAAACACACCGCCAAGATCCAAAACGCTGTTGAAGAAATACTCACCAGCCGCCAACCGCGTGCCGATAAAGTCAAAC
>CAACVF010000241.1_pt1 | contig 11985 bp, 13 predicted proteins | sample 2381781 | NCBI WGS metagenome assembly CAACVF01 (sample SAMEA5211967, study PRJEB30684) | marine metagenome | biome: Marine; feature: Epipelagic; material: Water | collected 2015-10-15 | depth 60 m | reverse complement strand
AAATTTTTTTTTCAAAATTGATTTTTATTTTAAATTAAATAAACCATATAAAAACTAAATGACTAATAATAATAAGAGTATGAATATTGTTGAATATTTAAAATCACAATCTATAAATTTTGTATTTGGTAAAACAGATAAGGATAAGGGTTTTATGTTTCTACCTAATAACGAGTATGGAAATAATATAAACCAATCAAAATTATTATTTGAAAAAAACCAAGACTATATTGAGAAAACTATGAAGACAAATATGGGACTATATAAAATGGGACAAGATTATAATACAGCGTTTATTGATACTAATGAATTTATACAATTAGATTGTGATATTAAGAACGACGAAGAATATGCTAAATTATCACAAGAAGGTATAACTATGCTTAATAATTTACAAACTAATTATCCATATTATAAATCTGCTACTAAAAAATATGGTTTCCATTTTATTCTTGGTAAAACATGTGATATTGAAGATAAAAAATTATTAGAAGTATTAAAAAATAATTCTTCTATATGTGAATATAGTAATTGGTCTAATGATAAACCTTGTGAAAAATTAAATAGTGATTATGGATTTTTAGAAATATTTTGTGGAACTCCTATTTGGTGTAAAACATTTGAAAATATTAAGGTTGATAATGCTAATAAAAAATTAACTAAAACAAATACTAAAACAAATACAACTAAAATATTTAAAAATATGTTAAATGAAAAATTTATTAAAAATAAGGGTAAGGTTAAACAAGCAAAACAAGTTGATAAAATACAACAAATAAATAATAGTATTGATACTTCTAATATAAATAATATTAAAATAGATACTAAATTTGACTATAATATTGAAGTTATTAAGGGTATTCCTACTGATAAATATATAGAAAATGGTTATGTATTTAAATTACTTATACATTCTATTTGGGATAAGGGAGATATTGTTAAACAAACCTTATATGATTTAGGTAAGAAGTCTAAATTAGCAGTAGAAAATTATGATACTTATTTTAATAATATTTATGAAGAAGGACAAAATAGAAGTCAAAAACAATCATTCGGTTATGCTGTTAATATGTGTGATAGTGCTGTATTATATAAATTAAAAATTATGAAAAATAGAACTTATGATTATAGTAATGAAAAAATATCAATTGATTTCATGGATATATATGAAGATAGTATTATTCAAGTAAAAAATGGAGAAACATATAATACATATTTATATAATAATGATAGATGGTCTAATCAAACAGCACAAAAATTTTGTAGTATGACTGATATTATTAGAGAATTTACTAAAAAATATTTACAAGATTTAATTACACCAATACAACAAAAAATAAATCAATTAGGAGATAGTGAAAATGAAGAAGATATAGAAGAATTAAAAAAATTAACTAAATTGAAGGATAATATAGAAATTAAATATAATATTCAAAAAAATAAAAATACTGATTGTGATATTATTATTAATATGATTAATCAAAAACGATCAAGATTCAAAACATTCGCACAAGATATATTTGATAAGAAAACTCATTTACTACCATTTAATAATTGTGTTTATAATTTAAATCCAAATGAAGGTGATAATCCAATAGAAGAACATACTAAAAATAATTTTATTACTAAATATATTGACTATGACTTACCACAAAATGAAGAGAAAATTAATTCTTATGTAGAAGATTTTACTAAAATGTATGATGGATTATTTACACAAGAATATAAAACAGTTCAAGAAGATTTTACATTTATATTAGCACTTGGTTTAACAGGAACTACAAGTGTTTTCCTACCAATTTTTAATGGTGTTGGTTCAAATGGTAAGTCAGTAATTTTTGACTATATGGAATTAATTTTAGGTAATGAATATTTTATAAGATTTTGTGGTGATATGATAGGTGAAGATATTAAGGCGAATAAACCAAGTCCCGAATGGGCGAATATTGGATTTAAGAGATTTGGAGTATTTACAGAAACGAAGGAAGGAACACAAATTAATATGGCGACTGCTAAAAATTTAGGAGAAGGAACAATTACTTCTCGTATGTTATATAGTAATGATACTAAAATATATAATTATGCTAATTATGCTGTTATGTGTAATGAAAAACCTACTATTATGGGAGTAAGTGATAATTCATTAAATAGAAGAATTAGAGATATTAGATTACCAAGAGTATTTGTAGAGAAAAAAACTGACCCAAGATTAAAACAAAATAGCGATATTTATAAATTAGCAGAAACTAAATATTCTAATAAATCTTCTACATTTGTTATTGAAAATATGAAAATTGGTATGTTATTCTATCTAATAAAATATATTGAAAATTTTGAAGAAAAATATGGAACTACTATATTTGAAATAGGAATTGGATTTCCGTTTAGTGATCTTACTATGAAAAATAGTCAAGAGTATATTAAGAGTGAAGATATTATTGCTGATTTTATAAATGAGTATCTTAATTTAGAACTTCAAGACGACCCTAATTATAATTCTTATTATCAATTAGGTATGGATTATGTTAGTGGGGACGAGTTATATAATAAATTTACTGGTAGTAATTATTATAAAACATTAGAACCAAATGATAAGAAAAATTATTCAAGAAAATCATTTATTAATAATCTTAAAAATAGTTGTTTTACTTCTAATTATTATAAGAGAGAAATTACAAGAAATAAAATTAAATTAACTGGTAAGGGGGGATATTTAAATAAGGTATATTATAAGGTTGAAATTGAACCTACTATTACAAAAAAAATAGAAGAATATAATAAACATAATACACCTAATGATAGTGATAATGAAGAAGAAGAATCTGAAAATACAAATCAATCAATACCTAATTGGGACGAAGAAGATAGTGATAAATATGAGAGTGATTAAAAAAAAAAAAAAATTTAATTTCAAATATGAAAATAGTTTGACGAGTGAGATTTGTGCGATTTCTGCGATTTGATAATATACAATTTAAAATATAATAATAATTTTTTTATTTAGTAAAATACTTAAAAAATAAATAAATAATATATATATGGATTATAATTATATAGATAGTATAACAAGTAATATAATACAACCAAAATATCATTGTTTTTGTGGTTGTAAATTAAATTATAGTTCTGTTAAAAAACATTTAAAAAGTGAAAAACATAAATTATTAGTTAAATCTAAATTATTTGATGATTTAGTAGTAAAATTAAATCCTACTTCTCATACACCTTGAAACTACATAATTCGTTTTTTTTGTTTTACCTTGAAAAAAATTATGTAATTTATCAGGGGTTAATCTATCATTAAAATCTAATTGTTCTAACATATTTACCTTCTCAATTAAATCACTAATTTTACAAGTCCTATAAGTCATATTAGGACTATCATAGACATACAGATATTTTCTCATAACTGCTTCTTATATATATTTCTTAACATAATTCTATATGGTTTATATATTTATAATATACTATTTGAATACCAATTATATAAATATTTTACAAGTATTAACCTTGTAATTCTTCGTCTTCTATAATATGAATTATTAGTCCTTCTCCCAGTATAATTTGTTATGGAAACAAACATATCTTCACTTAAACCTATATTAAATAAACAATTTAAATGTTCTTGATTATTAATATATTTTCTATCTATACATATTAATTTGTATTTAACTAAATTAAGGAATTCTTGTCGTAGTTGTTCTTCACTAACATATTCTCCTACAAGTTGATTATTACCCATTATAAATATAAATAAAATAAAATAAAATCAATTTTAAAAAAATTTTTTTTATATTTTTAATTTATAATATACTATTTAATTAACCCCATTCATAATGAGGTTCTCCATCTACTCCTTCCCAACCCATAGAACCACAAACTAATTCTACATCAGGATTTAATAATTTATAACAATAAGCAAATAGGAAACAACGATTAGGACAATCTTGACTACCTGCTAATAATATTTCAGCAAACATTTTTTTATCTATTTTTATTTTAACTTCTTCTTCTACTGATTTAAAACATTCTTCTATATGTTGTTCTACTGATTTAAAACATAATTTTTGTAATAGTGGGACAAATTTTTTATAAATTTTTTTATCAGTTAATCTATGTAATAATTTTATTTTAGAATATTCGTCTGGATAATCTATATCAAATACTACTTCACCATTTTTTTCACACCAACAATGAGCGTCTAATGAATTTTTACTAATATATATATCCTTAAATAATGTTTTAGGTTCAGTAGATTTTTTTAACATATAATTATTATTACATAATAAGTTAAGTATTTTTTCTTCTTCTTCAATATCTCGTGTTTCGTCATATGGTAGTTTGATATTATACTTCATTTTAGGTCTTAATTTAAAAATAAATAAAAATCAATTTTGAAAAATTTTTTTTATATTTTTTAAAAAAAATATTTTAATAATTTATTAATTTAATAATTTATAATATACTAATTATTTGTAAAAATATATTCCCATTCATTTCCTTCTTCATCACAACCACCCCAATAATCATATTTATTACCCCACCTTTTTCTAACAGAAATAAGTTCTCCATTTACAGAATAACTACAACCTAAATATTCATAATAATATTGTTTATATTTTTTATTTAAATAACATTTTTCAAACTCATTCCAATAATAATCATTACTATCAACATATTTTATTTTCCCTGTATGGTTTTTCATATTTTTTCTTCTTAATTTAAAAATAAATAAAAATCAATTTTGAAAAATTTTTTTAAAATTGATTTTATAAAATAAACTATTTAAAAACAAATAAATAATAAAATATATGGATACTGAAACTATTGATAATCTTATTATTCAAGCAATTAAAAATAATAAGGAGGAGAAAAAAAAACCTTATACTGAACCAAAACAATCCAGTATTAAAATATATAGAGAACAATTAAAAAAATTGTATCAATCTGTTAATGGTAATCAAGATATTACTATGGAAGGATTAGCAAAAATTATTGTTAATTTTGATATGGTAAAAAATTATTTAGATAAACCTGAAAATGATTTTAGTAATGCTACTAAAAAAAATTATGTTAATAATGCCTTAAATATTGTTATGTATATTACTGATATTAATAATTATTATAATGTTAAACCAATAAAAATAAATAAAATTAGAGAAGCAATTACTACTTATTGGGAACAATTAATAGAGAAGGTTAATAAACAATATTTAGAAAATAATAAGGTTGAAGATAAACATATTAATATTAGTGAGTTTCAAGAAGTAATAAAAAAATTTAGAAAAACAATAGATAATAACCCTACTAATAAATATTTATTACAAGATTTCGTTTTATTATTATTATATGAAGGTAAGTATATTCCTCCACTACGAAATAATTATGCTACATTAATTATTACTGAACCAAAAACAGATTTATTAACAAGTGAAAATTATTTAATTACTAATAATGGTAAAAACGAAATATTAATTAATCAAGATAAGGTAGATAAAAAAATGGGTAGTAAAACATATAAAATAAATAAGAGTAGTATATTAAATAAATATTTAAATAAATTAATTAATATTAGATTAGAAGAAGGTAAGGATTATTTATTAGAAAATACAGAAGGTAATAGATTATCAACAAACGGATTAACTAAATTATTACAAAAAATATTTTTAACACATTTTAATAAAAAAATATCCAGTAGTGATTTAAGACATATTTATATTTCTAATTTATCTCCTGACCTTACTAATAAAAAATTAGATAAAATTGCTACTGATATGCGACATTCTATTCAAACACAACAAATGATTTATAAGAAGGTCTAAATCGTATAAATCGCAAATTTTAAATTTTATATATTTTTTTTTTTTAAAATTGATTTTTATTTATTTTTAATTAATTCACTAAAACAAACAATATGGGTCATCAATCATATATTCTATATTTTAATACAGAAGAAGAGAAAAAAAAAATTATTGATATTCTTAATAAACATAATGAATTAAGTAAGAATTGTAGTGAAGACCCACCTTGGGAAGTTGGAGAATATGTTGATTGTTGTTGTAGTGTTAAAATTAATAAACCATATAAACGAGGTAGAGGAGCAAATTATAATTATGCTATTTTATGTTCTAATGGTGGAGGTAGAGAAGATACATTTAGATATTTATTTAAAAACCAAATCCCAACAGAAGGATTTAATAATGGATTTGCTACAAGAGTAGGAAAAAAAAATTTTGTATTTTCTACCAAAATTTATCTTGATTGTGATTTAGAAGTAATACATAGAAAAAATTTTGAGGTTGTATTAAAACAATTAAAACAATCACAAGAACCAATAGAAGAAACTATGGATTTTATATATAGTAAATGTCCTTGTTGTGGTATGAGAGTTGGTAGTCATTGTTTAGATGAGAGTTTTGAATGCGGTTTAATATCAAGAGAAGAATATGATAAACATAAAATACATTGTGATAATCCAAAATATTAATATTTTATAAAACGCCTAAATCGCAAAATCGCACGAATCTCACCCTACAAACTATTTTCAGATTTCAAAATATTTTTTTTTTTTTTTTTTTTTTATTAGTCTAATATTTATTTATTATTTTTAAGGAGTTAGTTAGACTTCGTATTACGCCAAAAAATATTTATTTTTTTTTATTTTTTTTTTAAAATTGATTTTTATTTATTTTTAATTAAGACACTAAAACAATATGCCTTCCAATAAACAACTACAAGAACAAATTAATAAACTTGAAGAAAAAATTATGATACTTGAAGAAGAAAATAAAAAACTTAATACACCTCCAACTTGTATAAATTGTGATATTAGACCAGCAAGTAGAAATATTGATTGGGAAGAGGATAATAGCAGACGATTTTGGGATTTATGTGATTGTTGTTTTGAAGAAGAATGTAATTAAAAAAAAAATAAATAAATTTTAATATTTGCGATTTATACGATTTACAGAATTTTAATAAATTATAATTTTTTTTTTAAAATTGATTTTTATTTATTTTTAATTAAGACGCTAAAACACACAACAAGCAATATGTCCTATGATAATATCTATAATATTGACGAGGGAATTGTTGAAATATTTTGTAATAGTTTAGTAGATGATTTTATGGATAGTGTTGATCGTGATATTTGGTATAATTTTGATAATGAAGGCGATTATATTGAATATATTAGAGAAGATATTATTGAAATTACATTTAATAGGGGTTATAATAATATTTTAGAAGAATATAATAAATCTTATACATTAGATTTTAAAACAAGTATTAGATTATTAAAACTTATTAAGGAATGGTTAGTAGATAATTATGATAGTGAAGATATATTTTGTGATATGTTTAATGATAATGTAGATAGTGAAACAAAAATTATTAATCAGTATGCTTATTGGTATATTAGGGACAACTGGTATAATGATGGTAATGGAACTGATTTAATTATAAAAATATTTAGAAATATTGCTAAATATAATTCTCATAAAAATAAACATAATAAGTTAATTAATTTATATACAAAATTAGATAAAAAAAATAAACAAAAAAAAACTATTATTAGAATATTAAATGATAAGTTTGATACAGATATTTTACAAAATATTATTTGTGCTTATTAATAATTTAATTTAAATATTTTAATTTTATTTATATATAATTTTTTGGAATAATAAATTCTGTATCAAAATTCTTATACACTTTACTATTACCTAAATCAATAAATAAAAAATTATATTTTTCTTTTGGATTATCATAAGTGCGTCTTAATATTTCATTAAATACATCTTTATCACAATGGAAGAACTCCTCAAATATAGTCATCATTTCACTTTTAGTAGAACGACAATCAAACAATATAATATGTGTTAATTGTGATCTAATAAATCTTGGTAAATTATTTGTTCTTTGAGATAATATTATTGAACTCATAGCACCTGCTTCTTCTATTTCACCACTATCTTCATTTACTATTGGTCTTCCTAAATGTCTATTATTTTGATATATTGTTTTTAATTGTTCTCCCATATCACCAGTAGTTTTTAATTCATTAGTTATATCATCCATAATTAATAATGTTCTTCCTTCCATATTTTCCTCATTTGCCATTCTCTCTACAATAGTAGGTAAGTCTTTTAAACTACTATAAAATCTATCTAATGGTAATTTTGGTTTCTTATCCATACTTTTAATAGAAGGACTAATATAAAATACATTACTAAACTTACGAGCATATATACTATTCTTACCTAATTTTTCTGTTAAGTTTCTTAATAAATTAGTTTTTCCACTACCACTTTTGCCTATTATACCAATCTTAAATGTTTTATTTGGTAATGGATATTTTATTTTATCACATATAATATCATCACATAAAAAATTATATCCAGTTAATTCAATATCATTTTTAGTATTTCGTTCTTCTAATTCAACCATATATATTTATATTATATTTTTTTAATCTAATTTTCCTTGTTGTTCCATGTTAAATTCTTCCATTCTTGTTTGTAATGCTAATATTTCCCTATCTCGTAATTCATTCATATATGCTTGTCTATATGGATTATTAAATGTTCCTTTTGTTTTTGACCTTGACATTACTGGTCTTCCACTACCAGTTCCTTTTCTTACCTCTACTAATTTTTTTCTCCTATATTCTGTTTTCTCTCCTCTTGATAGTGCTTGTCCCTTTAACATTTTTTTTTCTTCTCTAATTACCATTTATATATTATATAATATAAAAAAAAAATCAATTAGAAAAAATTTTTATTATAAACCAATTCCTTTTAATATTTGTTTAGCACTATATTTTTTGTTAAGGGGTTCTTCTTCTTTTTTAGGTTCTTCCTTAACTTCTTCTTTTTTCTCTTCTAATTTTAAATCATTAGCATATCCTTCATTATGTAATTGTTGTTTTTTACTTTTATTTTTACCTCTACTTCTCCTTATAATTATTTCATTTTCACTATCACTACTACTATCTTCTTCTATTACTATTTTTTGTTTCTTCTTTTTCTTTACTGGTTTTTTTTTTACTACTACTTCCTCTTCACTTTCTACCTCTTCTGCTACTTCTTTTTTAATAGGTGCTTTATCATTTTTTAATCCAAATGATTTATTATAATCTTTTATTTCTTTTTCTTCTTCTTTTGTTAATTCTACTTCTTGTATTTTATTATTTACAATATCCTCTTTTGCTTTTCTTTTTGCTTCATATCTTATCTTATTTGCCTCCTGTAATTTAACAAAATTCTCTTTTTGTTTTTCAGTCATAACCCTTTTTGGTTTTTTTGGTTTTTGTATTGTTTGTTCTTCTTCATTAGAAGGTTCTTGTTTTAGGGTTTCTTCGGTTTCAGTCGGTTTTTCTTCGGTATTTTGAACCTTTTTTTTTGGAGGCATTATACTTTATTATAATATTTTATTTTTAAATTATAATCATAAAAAAATAATATTATAATTAATTATATGAGTGTAAGAAGTTTAAATGGATTAGCAGGTAATACTAATATATATATTAATGCTATAACAGGGACATTACCATTAGAAGTAGTTGAAACTTCAAGTGTATCTTCTACTATTAGTATTAAGGGTTTATCTAATATAGGAACAGCAGGACAAATAATACAAGTTAATAGTGGAGGAACAGCATTAGAATATAGTAATCAATCTACTTCTTCAAATTGGACTGTTTCATCAGGTAGTTTAGTAAATTTAGATCAATCTACTATTTCTTCTGTTGAAATGAAGAGAACTGACGCACTACAAGTAGGATTTAAATTAACTAATAGTGCTTATAGTAGCGAATTTAAGCAGTTTAACGATAATACAATTATTACTACTGCTAATGGTAAATTACAATTTACAGAACAAAATATTAAAATTACTAATTATTTGAATAGAGATATAATACAATATGTTAATTCAAATTCTTCAGTTCAAGTAGGTAATATAACTGATGATTGTTATATTAGTAGATTAAAAACTGTAAGCAATACAGAGAACAGAATATTGTTTTTTTATGAAGCAACAAATGATACATTTACATTAGGTAATACAACTGATTTAATTAAATTATTAAATGTTGATAGTATTAAAAATACAAATAATAGAGATATATTGTCTTATACTGGAACTACTTTAACAATAGGAAATGCTACTGATTTAGTTAGTATTATAAATAATGGAACTTTAACATTACCTACGCAGACTGATGTATTAATAGGAAGAAATACAAGTGATACATTAACTAATAAAACATTAACAAGTCCTACTTTAACAACACCAATATTAGGCACTCCACAATCAGGTAATCTAACAAATTGTTCTTTTCCTACATTAAATCAAAATACAACTGGGACAGCATCAAAAATAGCAACTATTACTAATAGCAATATAGTTCAATTAAATAGCAGTCAAACTCTTACTTTAAAAACATTAACAAGTCCTATTATTGATAATATTAAAAATAGTTCTACAAGAAATATATATAATTATGCTGGAAATGTTATTAGTGTTGGTTCAACTATTACTGATACTGTATATATTCATAGGTGCGAGGATATACAAACGCCGGATAATTTAAGATTTTATCAACACGAAACAAATAGTATAACAATTGGTAATGATACAGATATAATTACTTTTAAAAATGTTGCTAAAAATTTTAATTTTCCTACAACTACTAATCTTAACAACACAATAGCATTAACAACTGATATTCCAGTTGTGCCTACTGCTTTATGGGAAAATAATTCAAGTATTTTTCAAAATATTCAAAATATAGATCAAGATGCTAATTCTGCTACTTGTCCCAAATACATTAAAATACAAAGAAATAGTGATACTACTGATTTCGGTTATTGGATAAGATACGATAATGGAAGTGGAACAATATATAATTCATATATGTTTCAAAAGGATAGTAAATTAAATATACAAACTGATTATAAAATATTAAGATTATATGATACTACATTTAGTATAGAAAATTCTAATAGCAGAATTATATTAAAATATATTAATGGAACTGGATTACAATTTAATAATACTACTGATATATTAAGTGTATATAATTGTGAATTAATAAAATCAAAACAAGACAGAAATATTGTAAATAATTCAGTAAGTAATATATTAGAATTTGGTAATACTACCGACCAAGTAAATATGACTGCTAATAGATATGAAATAAGGGACGGAAATAGTAATATTTTATTGAGTAGTGTAAGACCAGCATCAAATATGACTTATAATGCTATTGTCGTTGGTAAAGGAGCAGGAACAACAGCACCCGAAGAACGACCATTAATTTTAATGAATTCAACAACTTCTCCTACATTTAGAGATTGTAGATTTCAATTAAGGAATGTTAATACAAGTGGAGGAAGTAATCCAGTAATAGAATTATTCCAAAATACTATTGCTGGATATAAAGGTGCTTATATTTATCAAGGAGATGGTGAAGGTTCGCTCTATATAGAAAGCACATTTAAAACAATATTTAGAAATTATGGTAATTCAGTAGCAGAATTTAATAGTAATAATGCCTTAAAATTTTTACAATCTACAAGTAATATTACTGGATCAACTACTACAACACATCCTCACAATGCGACAAATAGAATGAATAATATTTATTGTAATGAAGTTGTATGTGGTTCTCCTATATCTCAAAATAACAGCATTTCATATAAAGCATTTCAAAGTAAATATAGTTTAGCAATTATACAAGGATTAGGAACAGATGTGCCTGGTCCAAATAGAATTGCTATGTTAGAACTTGGTTCAGGACAAGTTATAGGGTCTGCTAATAATGCTGTTTATCCAGTAATGAGAATAAATGCTCCAGTTGCGGACGCTGAATGGTATATGTATTTACAAGCAAATACAGATGGAGACGAATATAATGGATTTGCTTATAGTGATAGCACAACACCAGATTATTTCCTTGAATTTGATAGTGGTGGTTCTGTA
>CAACVF010000233.1_pt2 | contig 12001 bp, 17 predicted proteins | sample 2381781 | NCBI WGS metagenome assembly CAACVF01 (sample SAMEA5211967, study PRJEB30684) | marine metagenome | biome: Marine; feature: Epipelagic; material: Water | collected 2015-10-15 | depth 60 m | reverse complement strand
CAAAGCTTCTTTGTGAGGGGGCTATATCTTTAGCTTCTGGGAAGCGTCCTGTATCAAACATCTCCATTCCCTGTTGGGGCGTAAGGATTCCCAATTCCATTAAACGGGTGGAGACCTTCATTAGTTGAGTCTCATCCCTCATGTCAACATCTTTCATGCGAACTGTGGGGTAAGAGCGCAAACCCAATTCTTTTGAAATCCTTTTCACCTCTCTTTGGAGAAAATCGTTAACAAAGCCGTGCCTAGCCTCCTTAAGTCTATCAATAAAAATTTGAGCCTTAACTTGAGTGGCGCTGTACTTTTCCTCCCCGATAACAATGTTCTGCAAACCCTGCTTAATGTCCTCGTTCAGTATCTCATACTTTTCTGGCCCCAAAACTCTATTAAGCTCTGGAATAATAAATTCCGCCTTAGTTGTATAATCAGAAACTAGTACACGCCCCACGCTTTCGTTTTTAAAAAGATTTTGCATGGCCTTTAGGTTATTGGCGTTGACGCCACCTTTATCTGGATCGGCACCCATTGTTATAAGCAAAATTACGTTTTCCACAGTGCGGGTAATAGCTTGGTCCATTTTCTTTAACTCAAGCTTTGCGTTAATGTCTTCTAGAACGGGAAAGCCAAATGGGATAGCGAACGGTTCGTAGTCTTGTTTTTTATAGAACGAATAAGAGAGCCTATAGGGGTCGAGCTTAACCTTTACACCGTCCTTATGGTAAGAGCCTTTTTGTATTAATTCTTGCACTTCAGGCTCCAAGCTTTCAAATATCTCTACATCCTCCTCGGTTTGCGGATTCTGAAGCCTAGCCATCTCGTAGTCTGAAAGAATTTTTTCATAACCATCAATGGCAAAACTTGAAGCCTTTTTGGCTATAATGTCATACGGATTCAATAAAATATAACGAAGTGGAACCTTGTTGGATGAAGGGTTAATTGAGCCAACTTGATTCATAAGTTTTGCATAATCATCGGCTTTGAATTTACCATCCACCCTATAAAAAAATACATTACCGCTTCTGTAATACTCTCTAAAATACTGATCTTTAATATTTATTAAGTTGATCTTCTTAAACCACTCGTTAAAAAATTCCCGACTTTTCCGTGTGCCACCCTCCAAATAAATGTCTGTGTTGGTAAACTCAGCCATTATGTCAATGGCGTTTCTAAAAATTGCGACATTTGCATAAGCTTTTTGGCAAAGCTCAATACCATCCCTTGCGCTAACCCCATCAGATGCATACTGATACGGCAATAATCCAACACGAATGCTGGAAAATCTGTCGTGAGGATTACCATATGCCGCACGATTGGTGCGAGTGCCGCTACGATTCCCCACGGTTAAATTAGTTCTAGCCCTAGCTACTTCACTATACGAGGCGTCTGATGTGTAAAATGGCTCACCCAATAAATCGGGGATGGTCTCACTTGGGCTGGATGGGGGTGCATAAGACCCTTGCGCTTGTTCCTGATCTCTGTCGAATTTTTTCCAGTAATCGGACTTTTTGGTATATTTTCTTTTAGCCATAGGATATGGCTTATATTACACCCCAAAGTTAACTTTCCACTTTTAAATGTTAAGAAATAAACATTGGAGTGAAGGTAGATTGGACCTGCTGCCCCTCATGAGTTTCCATGTCATAGTAAACATTCATCATCCAATTGCCCAACACCAAGGCTGAATAGGAGTCCTTCCGCGCCTTATCCGCACCCTTTTGCTTTCTTAGGTTGGGGGGTAAGTCAAAGCTTTGTGTTCCCTGAAGCGATGTTGTTACATGAATTAAAGCGCACTGCACCTTAATTAAATCCATCATGTCTTTCTGATGCTCCACGAAATCAATCATTCTCGCCCCAACCTGTCCCTTGTCGTTAGGGTCATTCCTTATGAACTTTAATTCCTTAATTGGGATTCTGGCTTTCCTTTGGGCATTATAATCATCATCCATGGCCGCACCCGCAAAGAATATCTTTTTGTGATCGAAAGCCGCTTGTAAGCTTTCGTTCGCATAACGAATCCACTGAGAACTCGGTTTACGCAAAAACACAAATTTTTTATTTAGTTTATTGTATTGGTTTTTCAGTTTGAGTATATTTTTCTGGTAGTCTTGCGCCTTGTCCAGTTCCGCATCGATGGTCTCCAGCCTCAGGTTCTTGTTTTTAAAAACCTCGCTTTCATTGCAGGAATTCATAAACTGAACCCCACCATTGTAATCTCCCACCACCGCCACTATATTAAAGTGGGTGAGGAGGTAAGCCATGTATTTAATGTGAGTTTTAAGATTCGCCCCTGATAGGCCGTAGCTGTGAACCACAGTTCCCTTACGAGTGTCTTTGTTAAGCTTTATCAAAAGTATTGCAAAATCGTCAGAACCCTCACTTTCCGACCATGAGGGGTCAAAGGCTAGAATGTATTCGTCTTTTGGATTACCCACAACTTCTACGCACTGACCGTCCCCGTCAGGCAGGGTGCAAGCGGCCATTTTGCTTACCTTGAAATACCCCGAGCTATCGTCTGTAAAAATAGCTCCGAATTCCCTATCAAACTGAGATTGGCTCATGGTAGACTGCGCTTGGCTAATTAAGTTCTGATCGTAGAGTTGTTCTGGCGCACAGTCATAACTAAAGTGCATAATGGTTCTATGCGCTCCATCCTGTTTGTTCTGATTGATAATCAAAGCTTCATATTGTTGATAGATCTTGTATAGATACTCAAACTTGTATGAGGCTGAGGATAATCCAATAATTTTGTTATTGGGCCACCTCCTCCTGTCCTCCTCTTTCATTTTACCCGTCTCGATGAGTTGAGTTTCCAAATCATACACCTCCTGCCTTTCTGTTGGGTTTTCCACAACGGAAAGGAACGGCATGATAACTTCATTGTAAATTTTCTCAGGCATTAAGAGCAACTCATCAATAATCATTCGTTGAAAACGAAAACCCCTGAGCTTCTCACCATCACCCAGTGGTAGGGCGCGGATACTACTTCTACCAATTTCCATCACCCACTCATCATTCATCTTGGAAGTACGAGTAATACACTGAGCAAAAAAGGTTGCCTTCGGGTTTTTTGATATTTCTTCTATTTTTTTGAAGATCATTTTAGACTGTCTAAATGATTTGGACAGAATTCCTATCTGGACACCTTGGTGTAGAATAGCGTCTAAGAGCGCGAAAACAGCCGTAGAGAAGCTTTTGGACATTCCACGGCTCCAGATGCCCAAAAAGTAATCGGACTCCATCATGGCTTTTATGGCCATATGTTGGAAGGGGAATAATTTGACCCCAGTGAACAATTCAGAAGCAAAGGATGGGTTTTCTTTCAGAAACTTGTAAAGCAGGATCTTTGCCTCACTTTCCTCCAAATACCCCTCTTTTTCTAAAAGCTCTTGATTTATATTTTTGAACTCTCGGTGGAGTTTTTGTTTTCCTGTTTCCCAAGACATTTTTTTTAATTTTTTTATTCCAGAAATACTGAAGATCCACTTCCCAAAGCTTTTGCCCTAAAACAAGAATCTTAGGTATTAACGTTACACTTTCTTCCCGAGACCCACTGAACACAAACTGGCAGCAGTTTGAATACTCTGCTTGAATGGCTCTCATGCGGTGACAAACATATCCCAAGTTAAATTTTTTATAACTGGAGTTATTTTCCCGATGGATATCATCGAAGTCGCACTCTACCACTATAAACAAGAAGCAGCCCAAACTCCTGCATCTTTCTAATTCTTTTACAAACCTAGCGTAGCCCCCAGTCACAGTGGCACCAAAATCCTGGTAAGACTTTCGATCCACAAATGTATAATCATAAAGTTCTCCAGAAACGCCATAGTCCCCAACGTCCAGCTTCAACAACTCACTGTTCTTAAAGGACAAGGGCTGCTGCTCTCTTGTATCTATTAGGATGTTGCTGTGGGAGAAGTCGTTATCGAACTCTTTTGGTAGTTGCCCTGATAGCATAGGCAACATACCAAACTTTTTACAGGTAGCGCTATAGCTGCCGAATATCTCTTTACATATCTCCATATCAGGCAAGCCAGAGGTTTCTAGGTAGAGAGCGGGCGGTCCTGCTTTGATGTTTTTTGATGTGAGCTTATCTTTGATGGAATTAATCACAAAAGCTTCCACTTCCTCCTTAGGCGCTTCCTTGCACCACTTCCTCATGTTTAAAGCATTCAGGAATGAGGTGTGTAAGTATTGATCACGCTTCTTGAAGGGTATTAACTCACCAGTGAGTTTATCTTTGCGCTGAAAGTGCTTAACGTAATAATCCCCCAATAACATATCATGTTTTTTGATATGTGCATGGAGACTCCGCAATGACCCATACTCTTGGTCACACTCTTTGCATTTAAATTGTGTCATCCTTTGATATACCCAATACTCTTGCTTTCCACTCTGACATGTTCTCTAGTCTGTCCGCTTCCTGACGAACGGTTTGTTTTTGCATCTCAGCGATCTTCAACATTGTTTTGCGTTCTTCTTCCTCTTGAAATAATTGAACAATAGAAAGAAACGAGGCATTCTCCTTCTGCATCTTTTTCATTCTCTCACCCCGATCACCTTGAAGCTTCTTGGTGAGGTTTTCGATACGAGTTTCGCATTGATGGTATTCAGAACTCTTCGCTTTGATGATCTCTGCGAGACGAATAGACATCTCGGCCTGTTCGTCGGCCACATCGAACATGTCGTTCAATTTATTAAGGTGAGAGCTAATTACCTCCAAATTAATAACCTCCTTGCAAACATTTAAATACAAATTAATCTCGTCTGCCGTTAAGTCGGGCTTATCCCACGTTAAGCGGATAAGCTCATGCTCGAACAGCACTCGGTCTTCCGCATTGAGATAATTATTTATAATTTTCAAAAATCGAGAGTTAGACAGGTTAACTGCCAGCTTCTCTATGCAAATTTGCTTTTGCCTGTTAATTTTCGATTCATCTAAGCCTAGTCCAGTGGCATCATTGATTTTCTTAATGATTCTTGATGTAGACTTGGGCGAAATGTATGAATTCAGCGCCCCACTATCTTGGGAAGGTAAAATATCAGGATTCACGGAACGAATCTCAGACAAAACCGCTCGTTGCTCGTTGCTCAGGGGCGGCACTCTTCGGTCTGGAAAAACTATCCGCGCAATTTCCAATGACGAAAGTCCATTTTCGGCTTGTTGAAGAATGAATTCACTCTGTTCGCGTGTAAAGTCTATATTTTCTGTGGGTTGGCGAGAAGTTGTTCGAAAATCTATGGAGTTTTCAACCAAAAACTTTCTTACAGCCCTTCCCTCCCTAGATCTGCCATCCAAGTCCTTGTTTTCGAAACACTGCCTCGTCAAATCAATTAAGTCGGGAATTTGAGCGGCATTGTCTCTCAGAAAGGTTTTTTGTGCTTCAGTAAGATCCATCACTTATAATGTCGTGTTCCCTTAAAATTTCCAAAGCGACCTCAAGGAACTTCTTCTTAAGGTTCTTCACCTGCCTGTATCCCAGTTTCCTTTTCTGTGGGGAAATTTTGTAACCCATAAACCTAGCTACATCCTCTTCATTCTTGTCTTCGAAGTAAAGCATTCGGTAGGCGACGTAATGAGTTGAACTTAATTTGATCTCCATATAGACATCTAGTCTTTTCAGTGAAGTGTCAAAATCAAAGTCTGTGTACTCTTTGCTATTAACCTCTTTGCAGAAGTCTTCGGTTGAAAGGGGTATCTTTAGCTCTAGTCCTGATTTTTTAAACTTCGCCCACTTGGCATAAAGCTCACAGGTTGTATCCTGTTTCTTGGTAGGCGTCTTCGTGCAAAAGTCCCCATGTGCATATTTGCAGTTGGTGCAGGGCTTCACATAGTTACCGTAATGATTGCGGATTAGGTTGCGAAGTTGGTTGGAAATTATTCTACCAATCCACGGCTCCAATGGGCGAGTCTGATCCCACATGTGCCACTTCTTTGCTATGTGGGTTTTGATGATCTGTTCAACGTCTTGAAAGTCGAACCATTTTACAGCGTTAAGTCTCCACTTGGAGCGTTGTTTTTTTATAGCGAGGTCGATGACATCCGAGAAGTCTTCATAAGTATGTTTACTCCTTTTTTTCATCAATGAATTCATCTACAGATCTCGACCCTTTACGAGGTCTATAATCTGGGGGCGTTTCTTTGCCCGCTAATGAACCCAAAGTGAAAGTCCTGTTGCCCTCCACCTCGCAGTCAACCTCAATACTTCCCAAGGCGGGAACATGTTGAGCGTCGGTCTCGTTATCAGAAATTGATTGTGACACAATAGTAGGAGCGGGGGTTTGAACGGATGCGGTGCTATTTAGCGATTGTCCGCACTTAACACAAAAATTAGGCTGGGCATGAGCATACTCCAGTTTCGTTCCACAGCTATGACAGAATAAATGGGCCATTGGTTCCTTAATATTTATAAACTAAATACCTACTTTTTCAATTAAAATGTAAAAAAACAAGATACTTGTCCTGTTGTATAATAAGCTGTTCGCCGCTTCCGCGTTGACCTGCTCTTGTTATACTTTATTATATTACACTTTTTTATAAGATTCTAATTTAGAAATGATAAACTTTAAAATTTTACTTCTGACGATATCGTTCTGAGTGAAAGCGAATGACACAATACCGTTCTCTTTGGAGGTGTCGTCCGTAAAAAGTTTAAACATTTCCTCAAAACCGCTCTTGCCATTTATGTCGCTTTGCATGAAGTCCCCACAGATAATTAACTTGCTACCCTCCCCGATACGGGTTATCAGCGTCGTTAATTCCTTAAACGTAAAATTTTGAGCCTCGTCCGCAATAACGAGTTTATTGTTCCAGCTTGCGCCACGCATAAAATTAATTGGAACGGCTGAGATGCGCCCCTTTTGCTTTAAGAAGGCTGTGTCGCCCTCAAAAACAATTTCGTCTAGCTTATCATACAAAGGCATTAAGAAAGGGTTAAACTTCTCGCTTATATCCCCTGGTAGGCTACCCAAGCCTTTATCAGCGCTTTCTGCTATACTTCGAACATAGAGTAGCTCCCTGTCGATGTCGTCTGCCATCAAACGCAAGCAACCATAGAGGGACATGTAGGTTTTGCTGGAACCCGCTGGACCTGACACAAAAAGTATTTTGGTGGCGGGGTCGAGTAGAACGTTAAGGAACCTCTTTTGTTTGGCGGTGAATTTAAACCGCCGCTCCTTAAATTTGATAGAGTGGTGAAAATGAGGCTTTAGCTCTAGTGAGCTTACCAATTTTTTTACTGCCATGTAACATATAGAGTTACACTTTTTTTATAAAAGTATCTCTCTTAAAGTTGCACTTGTTTGCAAAGTGTCCCCACCCTGTATATTGAAACTCTCGGTATGGACTTCCGCCCCTTCGGCAATAACAATGCCCGTGAAAAATCTTATAGACTCACCCTTTGCTGTATCTAGTGCAACACTAACGTCATTGGTTGTTGTATCTCCACTAAAGTTTATCAAATTCTCCAAGCCCGTAGAAGCTATGGTTGTTTCTGTTTCTATTCCATTTAATAGCATGTCTGTGGCATTAATGGAACCTAATGTATAGACGGGGGTGCGCTTGAATGATCTTGTGTGTGTTATGGAAGATTGAACATTACCCACAACCTCCGTCATATTCTGAACTGTGCAAGTATGGCCATAAACGATTTCGTCACCATCAAACGGTGGATCGACGTTAAACGGGTTGGAGTAAGGGTTCGGGTCTCCAGAAACCTGCTGCTCGGTGGCGGGATCTAGAGAAACAAAGGTAACATCCACGGTAACAGGGGTATAAGGATTAATGACAACGGTGTAGTCTTGAAGATAGCATTTATTAAAAACGCCACTCCCTATTTGGACAGGAAAGTAATCGCCACTTTGCCCAGACAAAAACGAATAGCCAGTTTCGGTATAAGGCACATCGTTGCATAAAAGTGTCTGAAAGGACAGTGTTGCGGACAAAGGACCCCCTATTTTAAATTGGTCCGTCTGATCAATGGGTTGCCCAAGTCTTCTGTTGGGTGCTGTTGCTGCTGCGTATTGCACAGAAGCTTGGGTCGCTGGCAACATTGTCATTTGCTCGCTAGGCGCCGTACCCGACCCTGCGTCATTGGCCCGCCCAACATAAAGGGGAAGATTAACGTAACTTAAGCTCATTTACAACTATTACACTTATTAATGTTTTTGGGGCTATGGGCTTTTTTTTGTTTTATTGGTTTCCCGCTTCTAATTATATGGGCTAGGAATTTTTTTTAAACAGCAAAGAAGATAACATGACCCCCAAAGACCCGTTCGGATAAATGGGGAGGGGTATGGGGATTGACAGAATGAGAAAACAGTCCCCCCGCGACTGTTATAATAATTATGGAGTTTTTTTTTTGAGAAATGGGGGGGGTTTCCCGAAACCTGTCAAGTAATTTAACATTACAATAAATTAATGTAGTTATCAACGAGTTACACAAGAACAAAGCAAACAGTTGTTGCTTTTTCCCTCAAAGTATGGTATACTTACTGTATCAAAGAGAGAATAATACCGATTAAAATCTCTCACTAACTTAACTTAACTTACTCCTAATAACATAATGAAAAATAAAACTAACACCATGCTCGCCTCTTTTCCTACTCTCATCGCTGACGTTCTCGCTAACGTCCTCCGCTACCGTCACGATGATGTGCCTGTCCTCGTCGCACAGCTTGTGCGCGACTACCCGCAGTTCCGTGCGGATGTCATCGAGGAAGTCGTGAGCATGGCTTGCGACTCTTCCCGTAACTCTAACTTCAGGGATAACCTTGCGCTTGAGCGTAACCCTGACGTTGGTAACATCATGCACATCTGCATGATCAAGCACCACGGTAGCGTGGAGTGCTAGAAAAAATTTAACCCTTAACTCTAACTTAACTCCTATAATAAAATTATGAAAATGAAAACACCTGACACCTCTCCCTTCTTTGTCTTGTTCGGTAAGCGTAACCCTAACTCTGCCGAAGTCTGCTTCGGTGGTAACTACAGGCGCGAGCGTTGCGAGCGTCAGATGGCTAACCCGTTCGCGGGCGTGTCCGCTGGCACTGGTCGCATCGTTGAGTTTCCTAGCCGTAAAGCGGCATGGGAAGCGCACGGCGATGTGCTTAACATCGCGCATGGCCGTGTTGACTTTCCTTAATCACTAACGTATAATAAAAACATGATTGGCTTTTTTATCTTCTGCTTTCTTTTCTTCGGTTCGTTCGCTTGGGTTATACTTAGCACACTTAAAGATGCGCGACGACTTCAGCAACGCATTGAGCGAGGCGAGGCATTCGGGCGCGACTTCCTCAGTGATGACGATGGCTGGGGCTAACACTCACACACTAACACAATAACATCATGCAAAAATACAGCATCAAAAAACAAAACAAAGAACTCAAGCGTAAACGCAAGCGCAAGATCGTGCGACTAGAAAAGTTGCGCGAGACTATCAGCAAGCGACAGCTTGAGAAGCTACAACGTAAGCGATGAAACGAATCATTGAGACACCACAGGAACGCTTGCGTTCATGGGAAGACATGGCACACCCACGGCCAACGTGGGAAAGCTTTAAGCGTCTGCTCGCATCATGCGACAACGACGAAGTGCTTGCCCGAAAAAAATGGAAAAAAAAGGTTGACATGATGTTGAACGGTTAGCAGTCATAAGTCTCTAAGCCTCAACGAGTTACAACTCGGGGGCCACCCGCGCAGTGTAACTCCTTGACAGTGAACGACTTACACAGGTTAATACTCAGATCGTTGTCAAGTAAATAGTGAAAAAAAAATAAGGAAAAAAAAGAAAAATAAAACACCTTTTCGGTTGACTTTTATCTCAGCGTGTGGTATAGTTACTCATGCTTAATTCATATGACTTAGTTGTTTCCGCCCTTCGTTTCATTCGCCAGCCTGTTTCTAAGGCTCATCGCTATGCGATGCTTGTCGATGCCTTTGATGGTGTTGCTGACGTGGATAACCACGTTATCCAGTGCGTTCTGTCACTGGCTTACGATGCCGCTGACGCAGGTGATGACCTGCGTGACTTCCGTGGCACTTGCGAGTTCATCCACAGGATGGCTTGCTAACCTAAAAAAATAATTGATCTTTTCCCTTGACTTTTACTTTACCCTGTGGTATAGTTACCTATAGAAACAAATAACCTAACTTAACTCCTAATAAAAAAAATGAAATTCTCTATCTCAATTCTCACTGACCTGTTCCACAAGTTTCCCGCCTCCGAGGCTTTCCGCACTGACAAGTTCCGCGACCTGCTGGTCGATAAGATGATCGACTACTGCGCCGCCGCTTCCCGCGATGGCAAGAATGTCGTCCGCAAGTTTCTCGTCCATGATATCGAATCCTCATGGATTGCCGAGTCCAACGGCGCGGCTGTCCTTGCCGCCGAGGTCGTGGACGTTGAGAGCGGCGAGTTTCGCCCGATCACCCTGCGCGTCCACAGGATCGAAAAGATCAACGGCGAGGATGTCCCCGAAGTGGTCAAGTATGACTTCCCAAGCTCAGGCTCGCTCACATGGGCGTAGCAAAAAAAAATAAAAAAAACACTTGACACCATGCTGAACGAATAACACTCATAACTACCTAAGCCTCAACGAGTTACGGCTGGGCGCCCGCCCCCGCGTCGTAACTCGTTGACAGTGAACGACTTACGCTGTCAAGTAAAAAGTTAAGAAAAAAAAACGAAAAAAAAGATAAAAAGCACTTGACTTTTATGCGATTGTGTGGTATAGTTACCTATACAAAGAAATAAAGATTATGATTAGTTACTACAAACAACAAGAGCAAATCGGTGAACGGCAACGTGCCGAGATGAAAGCAAACGCTGGTAAGCCAGTAAAATTCGACTTCAGGTCAGCCGAGCAGTGTCGGATTGACTCAGCGAAAGAAAAGATAAAAAACAAAAATAAAACATAAAACTACTTGACTTTTACCGCATAGTGTGGTATAGTTACCTAACGGGTTGCTTAAAGCGATTAGATTGGCTGGCTCCCCAAAACTTAACTCCTAACTTAACTTAAAATAAAAATATGACTACTCCTAATATGCTCTCTCTCGCCATTGCCGACGCTGTTCGGTTCGCTCCCACTTTCGCCAATGAGGATGGCGAATTGATTTTCGACCACCTCGTTGCCAAGTTCCCCGACTTGGCCACCGATGCGGCTGACTTGATCACCCGCAAGGTGTGCATCAATGCCACCGCTGGCTCTAACGCCCGTAAGTGGGACGTTGTTGCCGCCGACTTGCTGGCTGAAGTTTGGGCTTGGGGCGACCTCACTGATACTGTCCCGCTCGCCTCTTAATCATGCCTAAAGAAATACACGAAACTGTAAACAGCCTTTCACGCAACGATGAAAAGGCAATGAAGAAACGCCGTAGAAAAAAACAGCGTCAGCTTGATCGTAAAAAATCACAACTTAACGACTAATAAAAAAATGGAAAACGAAGAGTGGAAAAAACACCATCAGACCCTAATCACCAAGGCAAAAGAATTGCTTGACTTCGCTAACAGTGGCACGGTCACAATAACGCAAGGCATCGACGGCGTGAGCATAGAATGCAAGGCAAAAGTTACGCAAGCTAACACGCTCACAGCGTAAAAACACTTTACTGTAGGAGTAAGCATAAAGTCCTCGTAACTCGTTCTAGGTCAACGAGTTACGGGGCGCCGCCTACCCCCGCGTCGTAACTCCTTGATAACCAACGACTTACAACAGTTACCTCTCAGGTGAAAAAATCACGCCCCCCTGCGTAACTCGTTGACTATTAAGGACTTATCTATTTAGGTTCTCTATTTGATTGAAAATATGCTGAGCTACAAAAAAAAGAATAAAAACACTTGACACGGTGCTAATCGTGTGGTATATTGGGGCATGAATAAAAGATATCTCTATCTTCTGCTTCGCGCCAAAACCCTCAGAAAGCTCAAGGAAAAGCTAAAAAACAAATAAAAAAGCTTTGACAAGCCTTTAATCCTGTGGTATAGTTACCCTATGAACGACGA
>CAACVF010000239.1_pt1 | contig 12009 bp, 27 predicted proteins | sample 2381781 | NCBI WGS metagenome assembly CAACVF01 (sample SAMEA5211967, study PRJEB30684) | marine metagenome | biome: Marine; feature: Epipelagic; material: Water | collected 2015-10-15 | depth 60 m | reverse complement strand
AACAGTTTTAGTCGTTTTGACTTTCCACGTTTTACACGTTTTTGGCTTGTACTGTGAATTATATGGGGTTTTTTGATGCCATTTTCCACACTTTTGCCTTCAAAAACACAAAACTGACAAACTGTCGCATACATTTTGCTGTATTTCTTAAAAATCTTCCACATTTTTGAAAAAAAATGCACTAAAAAGTAACTATGTGTACTTTGAATTTTGCTACAATCTGACACACTCGTGCCTCGTTTCTGCTACAATTGCCTTAATTCTGCCACAATTGAAATCAAAATTTCAACTCAGTTAAATCCTTATAATTGCCTAATTTTCCCTTAACAAAAGTGTTAAAAGCTAAACTAATTCTAGTGTTGTCCCCTTTTTTGTATTCTACCATATGGGCCAAAGAAGATGGAAACAATAGTACATCTCCAGTGCTAACTGAACACCACCACGACTCTGAGTTCCATTCATTCCAACCATTTATTTGTGGTTTAATGACTTGATAAGTATTTCTTTTAAAAAATTTGATTTTATCAAACTCTTTATTAGCCGCTAGATACACGACGCCCGACACTAGCGAATTGGGATGAGAATGACGGTGATGAAATTGATCTTTCTCAGTATAGTTTAACCAAGATTGAGTAATATAAGGGACCACATCATTAGTTGCATTAATCACTGTATTAAAGTAATCTTGTACGATTAAATTTAATTCATTTTTTAAATTTTTAAATACTTCTCGTTCAAGAACATAACCTTCGTTAGTTGTAATATTTCCTTCATTCTTATATACATCATTTTTAATAAGGTTAACAAAAGACAGTTCTTTTTTAGATAAATTTTTATTTAATCGAGTTAGATATACAGGAATAGAAAATAAAGAAAAAATTTTACTTTTCTGGGTCATAAAATTCATATTTTAAAGTTAACTCTTCGCCAGGATTAATGTCTTCAACCACAGTTATAACCCACTTATCAATTCCAGGTTTAATTCTTATCTGCGACCGGTGACAATTAGGTTTTATACTATGATTCATAAATCCACCCAACGGAGTTCTAATTATTATGTTTTTATTCTCTTCTTCATTAACAGAGTTAACACCCGATACATCGATCCGGTAATGAGATTCGCCTAACTTACAGCCACGCAGTAATTCCTTTGAAGTATACACTCCTTGTCCTTCTATCTTAGATAGGCCAATATATAATCCATTAGGTAAAGGTCTATAGTACATAATATTTAAAATTTGAGTTAAAAGAAATTACAGTTTTTCTAAGATCACCATTAGACATAGAACCATGCAATAGGTGTGCTGGAAAGGTAATAAGCTGGCCTTCTTTTACCTTGTAATTATACTCTTTTTTTCCAACTTTTATAGAAGTTTTAAACTTAGGGTCCGGAAGTTCTAAGAAATAAACATTGGTATAGTTTGCACGATCATGGGTATGATAATCGTGAGTTGAGTTCTTTTCATACTGTTGAAACCATGCATTACTAATAGTCCAGTTTGCCGCTTCAAAATATTTTGTTTGTTGGTGCATAATATCAGTTGCAATGTTGTCGTAAAAATACTCTAGATATGTTCTCTTAAAATCTAAGGGTAGTTCCCAATCTGTTTTAGATACTCTATGTAAAGATTTATTAGGCATCTTACTAATTAAATCCAGTAGTATAGGTTTATGTTTTTCATGATCTGGGACATTTATTGTAATAAATTCTGTTTGTATTTTCTTTATGTTCATTAAAAATAATTAAAATTTACAGTCACTCGCCTCTTTGCATCCGTACATAGACTACTTGAATGCTCAATACTTGGATCAAATAACACAATTCTATTAGCTTTCGGTATTACTTTTTTATCTTTAAAATAAGTTGCACCATTATTATCATTTACATACAATAAGCAACCTTTATGTTTAAATTTATAGTCCGTATGAGGTTTATTTATTTCTTCTTTATCATTTTTAGGGTAGATATTTGCTTTAATTCTAATTATACTATTGCACTTTAATTTTTGTAAAGTATTAATCCACAAGTCAAACCAATTACTTACCATAGCCGGTTGTTTATAAAATGTGTGAGTAAAATAAAACTTATGATTTAAATCATTCTTGTTAGTAATATAATCATTATAAAACCACGGAAAATTATCACTCATTAAAACATCACGGATTTTATTAAATTCATCTTTTTCTAAAAAGTTATCTATTATTTCTGTCATTAATGATATGTTGCTATATTTAATATAATTCTTCTATCTGAATTAGTTTGAGTAAAACCATAATGTTCTATAGTATTATTAAACATTATAGCTTGGTTTTCTTTCGATAAATATTGTTTATTATCAATAACGGTGCCACCATTACAGGTATTAAAATTTAAAAGAGTAATATTAACATTACTTAAAGGTTGTTTTGTTTCTTCACTATTTAAATCATAATGTTTACTGTGATTGATTCTTTTACCTTGATTGGTATATAAATTTAATTTCATTCTACCAATAGATTTTACAGGTAAGTATTTATCTATTTCATAAATAATTGGCTCAAAAGTTTCAAAATGAGGTGAAGTTTTACCTAACTCTATGTCCCATAACATATGCGTAAACATAAAGTTTCCATCGTTTTTAGCCGAACTATTATTCCAAAACCAATTAAATTTTTTTGTTTTATCATCAAGAAAACTTGAATTTAATTTATTATAGTAAATGTTTGGTAAAAAGTTATCTATTATTTTTATCATAGTATTGGTCAATCTTTCTTAGCCACTTCCATTTCCACTCTCGAAACTCGCTGCCATTCACTATAAACCGTTGAAAGAAATTATCTGGTGTACACATTAAGATTACCCCTTGCTCGATGCTCGTTCCAAAAATACAATCATGAGCGGTTGCATACGCTGCTAGTTGCAACTTATAATCTTCTATCCACTCGGTACGTTTTGGCTTGTTTGATTGCTTAAAGTCTATTATACTTTCACGCCCCTGATAAATACCACACATATCAGTTTGGCCTGCATATAGACCAGGATAAAATAAAGTACACTCAACACCCCATACCTCTTCCATATCAGGAAAACCTTTCTCAATGATAGTCTTTGCCATGCTGCTCGCCTCACGTCCTAAGTCAGTTAAATCTAGTACATTGCCACCTTTGATATAATGTTCGAGATACGTGTGCATAGCAGTTCCACGTGTGGCTGCCGTATTTTTAATCCTCTCAGCCTCAACCTCACCTACTTTAGCCTTCCACCTCGCCAAGCTCTCAGCCTTGCTAGCGTCTTGTGTATTTTTTAATATAGTAGTAACACTCGGTAATCTTTCACCACCAACTTCGTATTTTCTTTTATCCTTTACCATGCTTCTAATACAAGGAGGATAAATAAATTGTTTATTCCATTTCATACTAATTTCCACACATGCCTTCACATTCCGATTGAAATAAATCCAATTGGTCTTCTTTTTTCTTTTTATTAAAATCTACTTGATCAATAGGTATTCCTTCACGGTGTAAAAATAATTCATCTAATATTTCAGTAGAATTTTTATTTTTAATTTTATGTTTTTCTTGATGCCTTATTGCCCTATCCATAGCTACTACTTCATCCCATTCTTCTTTGTTTTTTTTAATCTCTCTCCACTCTTCGTTAGAATGATAAGGGCAGAAAGTACATGCAGATCTAGGTGGTTTAGGATAATTAAATTCTTCCATCCAAGTTAAACAATCGGATCTAGTCATTTTTAAATCTACTAAAGGATAAACATTAGTTATATATTTTAATCTATTTGTTTTTATTCTAAAAACCTCGTCTCTAGATATACCCATTAACATCTCAACTCTTGTTCCTTTTCTTCTTTTCTCACCTTTCTCTAAACCTAACATCTTTCTTACTTGTTGCACCACAGGACCTATTTTGTACATATTTGTGCATTGACGGCGAAGCAGCCCCTTTTTACCTGTAATAGGGTTTTTAGTAAAAAACGGAGCTGTAAAAGCCGTATATTTACCTTCTGCTGCATCTAATATATCTTGTTTTAAATCTCTCCAGGTCACTCGATACACAGGATAAGATAATTGTTTCTCTAACCAATCAAGATGTGTGTATACAGATTTAGGCTCTCCCTTGACATCAGCAAAAATTGCAGCATCGACCATTGGTACTTGTCCTTTCTCAATCATTAAAGCTAATGTTGAACTTTGTACTCCCGCACCAAGTGATAGTATTCTTAATTTATTTTTCATATTTATAATACTACCATCATGTAAATTGACAGTAAAGTCATCAAACCTAAAAATGTAAAAATAAAGATAAAGGCATAATTCATCTTAACCTCCCAAGTCCACTAAACAGATCTAGTATTTTGTACATAATATATTTTTTTGGTTATTCTTTTTTGAATAGGGTAACCATTTTCTCGACACCATTGATCAGCGTATTTTTTAATTAACTTAGATTCTAATCTTGAACCACCCCAATTTGGATTACCTCTTTTTTTATTATTTATCATTAAACAACCCCAACTCTTTTTCAATTCTATCCTCAGCAAGTTTTATGTATTCAGAGTTCAGTTCAATTAAAACAGCATTACGATTATTAATAGCAGCTACAATTCCGGTAGTACCAGCTCCAGCAAAAGGATCTAAAACAACACCACCTTCAGGACAACCAGCTTTAATACATGGCTCTATTAAATCTTTAGGAAAAGTTGCAAAGTGTGCTCCTTTAAAAGGTTTAGTGGATACTTTCCAAACATTTCTTTTGTTTTTTACAGTGTAATTATTTTTTTTAAGCCCTGCCATTCTTGTTCTACCAGGCGTATTATTAAGTTTAGTTGTATCTCTATCTCTAATATTTTTATCAAAAGTTATACATGGTTCTTTAATAGCATTAGCATCGTAATAATATTTTTTATTTTTAGTAATCAGCCATATCTTTTCATGGCATGAAGTAGGTCTATCTCTTACACTTTCAGGCATTGGGTTTGGTTTATGCCAAATAATTTCTGACCTGATATACCAACCTGCATCTTGTAGAGCTATCGCAATTCTATTAGGTATCATCATTAAATCTTTATCTTTTAAACCAGATGCTTTTAATAATTTACTATCTCTAGTATGTGATTTACCTTTTTCTATCTCATGTGCTTTTTCTCTTGTAGTTCCTTTGGCTAAAGTTTGACCTATACTTTTACAATCTTTATGGTTTGAATAACTATCTCCAACATTCCACCAGATAGTAGCTGTATCTTTTAGTTTAGGTTTAAAGGTTTCAAAAACTTTAACTGTATTAGCAAGATAATCTTGATAAGTTTTTTCTAAACCAAACTGACCATCAACTCCATAATCTCTTAATCCGAAATAGGGTGGCGATGATACCACACAATCAATAGAGTTATCTTCAAGTTCTTTAATCTTGTCTATACAACTACCTTGTAGTATTTTTATTTTTTTCATATTTTTCTTTCATTACTAATTTTTCTTTCTACATACACACGTATGATGTTAAATATATCCGACAACCTTACTTGATTTTTACGAAGATTGCAACCTACACAACAGAAAACAATATTATCTAAAACATAACTCTTGGTTGCATCTAACCTATCAATAGAAAAATTAGTCATTATTTTCGGTCCTCGTTCATTGTGTTTTCTATTTTTTTCAACCAACGCTCTTTTATAAGTCCAAGGCTCTTTACAGTATTCACACACTCTACCGTTGTCTTGTATATATAACATCAACTCTTCGTAAACTTGTTCTTTAGTGCAATTAGGAATCCATTTAAGTCTTGCATTTTTTTTCTTATGTCGACTAAAAATACCATTTACTACTTCTAACATATATCCTCTTTCTGAAGTAATATACTTGTGTTCAGCTATGGCAATTTTCTCTTTGTTTTCAACACGATACACAGCTTTTCTTTTTCTATCACAAGGTTTGCAGCAGAAATTATAAGAACCATTACGGCTTAAATAAAAATTATCTAAAGATAAAGATTTTTTACAAATACTACAGTTTTTTATTTCCAGAAATTCTTTCTTTTTTATTACGTTTAGATTGTTCATAACTTTCTTTTAATTCATCTTGTTCTTTCTTACCAAATATTTTATCAAAATTTTCTCTATACAGATCATTAGATGGACGTGACACACCATCAAACGTTCTGCCTGATGGTCTTTTTTTCATAGCTTTCATATCTCTTGTCCCCTCACTTTTTGATTGCATGTATTTTACCTCTGCCATTGCTTCTTGCTTTCTTTTATTTGACACTTTTTTTATTCTCCCAAATATTATTATTAAATACTTTAATCAAACGAGATATTTCAACTATGTATTCTTTACCGTGTTTATCTTTAAACTTAACTTTACAATCATCAGCAGGTAATTCAGTTTTACCATATAACAACACTGTTTCATTAGCCATAGTTTACTCCGGGTTTACTATTTCTTGTAACAATACAATTCTATTTTGTGCTTGAATAATTACATCAAGATGCTGCTCGACTCTTACTAATAGTCCAACAGATAATTCTGATGGTAATGAGTCATCTGTTTCCATAGACAAGATTCTTCTGATCTTAGCTTCTTCATCTATGATAGTGTTGTACTGTCTTTTAATAACTCTTTTCACTGTTAAGTTATTCATTTTTTTCTCCTTTCTTTTGTTCTTTAAAATGATTATTTAAATATTTAAAGTTAATCGAATCACTTACATTTCCAGACACTGACACTCTTGTGCAATCACTTTTAAATGGAAACACCCAATGTTTTAATGCTGCAGGAAATATAAACATATCTCTTTCTTGTGGAAAATGTGAATGGTGCGTTATATAAGTTCTTGGTCCTTCACCATATATAAAAGTTATACCTCCAGGACCTGCAGAACGGCCTTTATAGGCTGCTTGCTCCTCCTTTAAAGCTTCTGGTATGGTTAAATAGATAACCCAAGATAATGCCCCACCATGATCGTGAGGTGGATTAAAGTCACCTGGCCCTTGAAAGTTACACCATAAAGAATCTAATGTGTACTGTTGTTTAAAATCTTCGGGTTTTGTAGTAACTTCTGGTGACCATTTAAATTGTGCATCAGCATACATATCAAACATTTGGTTAAAGAAAGGTAGAAATATTTTACTATCTCTAAATCCTACTTCTTTTTTAAGCATACCCGCTAACTTGGGTTCAAAATCTAATGTGCTTGCTTTTGCTTCACTTAAAAATTTAAGTCTCATTTCTTCTGTTATCGTTGTTTTCATTAACAAAGGACCCCATCTAAACATTTGATACTCTAGTCTAATCTGTTTTTTCTTTTCCTCAGTCATTTTTTTTCTCCATTTCTAATACTTGCACGTATTCATTTAAACGATCTATTTCTTTTGCAAGAGTCCAATTATCTTTTTTTAGTTCTTCATTGTTTTTTTCTAATCTTTCTATTATTTCTTCAAGATCATTAGGTCCTCTTATATTATTTTTCTTTGTCATTATCTTTCTTCTTAAACACTTTTATAACACTGATAGGATTAGGTTTTTTTTCCATCCCACCATAAACACCAGCAGCAATGTTTATCATATTACTGCTTGAACAATGGCTTAAGCTCAACGTAAGAATCAAAATACTCATTAAACTCTTTATCATGTACTTCTCCTTGCGAATTGCAAAGGTTACACTGCGCAACTACTGGCACACGACCTTCTTCAATTGAAAACTTAACAAAACCATTGCCATTACATTTAGGACAAATTTTATCTCTCATTACATTATTACTTTTTTTGGTTTATCGTCCTTACTATTTTTTTCTTCAATTGGTTTTAAACCTACTAACATTGAAATTAAAGTATAGACTTCTGAGTATGGTTTATTTTGCATGTAAGCTAAAATCTTTTTTCTTTCCTCTTGAGATATTTTAAACATGTTTTCCCTTTCCATTTAATTTTTCTACTTTTTCATTTACTAAAATATTAATTGTTTGACTTCGACTCATTACAGTATTGGGCTGTATGATGCGTCTAAGTTTATCTATCTTAGTATATGTGTCTTTAGACAACGATACATTTTTGTATTTGCTTATGTCTGTCATATATTATATCCTACCTTTCATAGTAACACACAATATAGGATATTATCTTAAAAAGTCAATGACAAAATTTATTTTAACAATGTTTATTTGTAGCGCTATTGAAGGAAATCAATGTAAATTGATACCTACTCCTATGAATGAATTTAAAACATACCATGAATGCGCTTATTTTGGGTATGATTACTCTAGTATATTATTAAAAGAATTTGATCCTAATTTTGTAGATACTTATAGAACTTACACAGCTTTTTTTTGTAAGGAAAATCAAACTATATAATTACTCACAAATAAAACCTTGAATAGTTCCGCTATTATTATTTAAATACCAACCTTGTTTCATACCATCACTTTTATATGTAGATATAGCTTCACGATGCTCGTCGGCTAACATTAAACATTCATGTATTTCCATTGATCTACTTAAATCGTATTTTTCTAAGACTACTTCTCCGTCGAATAACAGAACCATTATTATTAATGTCTTTACCATAACTAAATTCCTTTATTCTTTTATACCACAAGGCTTTATATTTTGGATTTTTAGTTTTGTTCCAATTATTTGCGGCTTCGTCTATTTTTTTTAAAGAGCTCATTATTTGTCCCTTGTTCAATAATACGATTAATATTAGCAGATTTTAATTCTATATTAAAACCATATTTTCTCCATGCTTTTTTCATAAGGTTTAATTCTAATATGAATGTAGACCACTGACTCTGTGAACCACCTTTAACGCTTAGTGTCACTGTTTTCATTTTTACCTTTCATTTTTTATGGGCAGTTGTTATTAAGGCTCATGCCCAGGAACCAAATTAATATAGGATATTATATTAAATTTGTCAACCTCTACCTTGACCACGATATTTACGTTTTTTCTGTCTTTTTGCTGATTTATTAGGACTTTTTGAATGCCTTTTTGGCCTCTTACGAGGTTTTTCTTTTATATAATTACTTGCTCCGAAGAGTGGTTTCTTTTTCGCCATCTTTTATCACCATTATTGGTATGTATTTTATTACTCCATTTACTTTTTGCTCTAAGTCTGTACCACAAGTCATACATCTATAATATTCTTGAGTTATAGAAACTAATAAAGTTTCTTCCTCACATGTTGGGCAAACACCATTAATTATTTCTGGTGTAAATTTAAGTTTACTTTTAAAAAAATTACTCACACTAAATCCTTTGCTCTTCCTAATATAGGTTTGTATTTAGTTTTACCTTCTGATCTGTAAGCCCAAAGAAAAGAAGCTCTTGGTTGATCCGGTACCCAGCTACAGTGGATCCATCCGCTGTTAGGTTCACCTGGAGTGTGGAACTCGAGTATGAGCTGGTCCGGCTGAAGGTTAGATTTAATCCAATCAAAAAGTTCAGCGTTGTCAACTCCAATACATTCGAAGTCCGCCGCTTCAGCTTTTGAATGCTGGCTATTGACTGAACTACCTATGGCGTGGCATAATTCTGGTGAACGGAATCCGCTAGTAATCTTAACTCTGCCGAAATGGTCACGCACCGGTTGTAAAATATTTTCACACAAATCTTTCAATTTTTCAATTTGCTCTGCATTAGGATTATTATTGATACCTTTCCTAATTGCTGTATCTGATTTAATTAACTCTGAAAGAGTAAAATTACGACTTAAGTTCATTATTTTGCTAGTGGGTTGCTTGTGCTTACTTTTATTTCTTCTATTTGTACTTTAAGTAATTCTATTTGTTTTTCATTAATTAACATTTTAGTGTGACTATGATCACTATTTACCAAACTTTCTAATGCAGTAACTTTTTCTTCGATTACTGCTATTTGTGCAGAGTGATCAGTAGTAGATCTATTTTCTAATACACTAATTTTTTCTGTAAGTTTTCCATAAGTTGCAAACCCACCACCTATTGCAACTACTGCTGCAATCAATGCTGCTATGCCTGCGAGTTGATCTTTAAGTTTGCCCATTTTTTAATACCTCTAGTTCTATTAAAAGCTGTTGTTTCTTAGAATTTATCTCTCCAAGTTTTTTAGCTTTGATTTCTATCTTATCATTTTGAATATACGTTGCAAGAGTCTTATCTGAATAAATTAACCTATTATCTATAAGGTTTAATTGCTCTAAATATATATCTTTTGGTGCATAAAATGCCACATTATAGGAGTCTAAAGATAATTGATTATCTACCATTGCATCCATTTTTATTAAATTTTTAAGTTGTAAATTTTTTAAAGGGTTTTTTACTTTGGCATCTACTTTAGCCATTATAACTTTTAATTTAGGTTTAACAGTTTCTTTCGATTGTACCTTTTTTTGTTTGGTATTATTTTGTTTTGAAACAACGGATGTTGCAGGAGCCTCGCTATTAGATTCTTTTTCTTCGGTTTCTTGTTCTTCATTTTTAGTTTCTACCATACTCTTTTCTTCTTTTACAGATTCTTCTTCTTTTGGTGTTTCTTCTTTAGGCGCAGATGCTACTTCCATAGTTGCCGGCTCCTTGCTGCTCGTCTCTTCCTTCTCTTGTGGTGGTGCACTCATCATAGGTCCAGCTGCCATAGCTTTAGGTTCTTCTTCTTTAGGTGCTTCTTCTTCCATCATAGGCCCCGGTTTCATAGTCATTGTAGTTGGCTCTTCTTCTTTCATTTCTTCTATTAATTCCATAGGTGGTGGAGGTGGTGCTAGTTCTTCCATTACTTCCATAAAAGACATTTCTTCTTCTTGTATCATTGCAACCATTTCTTCTTTTAATGTTTCAATAGGCATTTCTTCCATCACAGGAGCAAACATTTCTTGAACCATTGGTGCTTCCATTATAATAGCTCCAGTTGAAGTAGAAGCTACTTCAATCGTTATACCTGTTTCTTCTATACTAAGTTCTACTCTAGCTTCTTCTTCTAAATTACCTGATGCAAAAAACTCTTCTTCAATTATAGACTCTAGTCCAGATATAATGTCATAGATTTCATTCTCTGTAAGTTCTGTTGTATTCAATGCTTCGTTAATAACTGTTCTTTCTTCTAGTGTTAATGCTTCGTGATCATCTATTGGAAAATCTAATAACAATTCTGCACCTAATAGGTTGGGTCCTCGTAAAGCTGATGTACTTTGTTGCCCATCAAACCCTTGCCAGTACCATTCATAACTAGCACCACCAGTGCCATTCCAAGTTAAACTATCTTCAAACTTAGCACTGTTTGCATTATAACCTGCATCATTGAGTCTTGTAGTTGTCATGTCAGCTAATGTATTACCGTTCGCATCTTTAATTTTTAAATGAAGAACATAGCTGTCATCAGCACCACTTGATTGACCACAACTAAAAGAACTTGATCCATCTTCACAGTTTTGAACTGTAAAATAAGAATTTAATATTATGCCACCATCTAATTTATTTTGTGTTGCAGTGTATGTTGTGCCAGATTCTGTACCTGTTACGCCAACTAAAGTATCTCCTGCTGATACTTTCATGTCACGACTTGATTCTAACTCTCCATTAAATGCTCTACCACAATAATTTTGAACTACTGTGTCACAAGTTATAGTAAATCCGTTGTGTGTAGAATTGTTAGATAAATTGCCTGTGCCTGAGTTTACACCATCTAAATTATGGTTATCCATGTTTGATGATGTTGTGCCTGCGTTCGGTAATATGTTTGTAGATGTAGCTGTATCGTTTTCTGCTTTAGCGCCAAGTATTACTAACGTTGCTATTAAGAATGCGTATAACCATTTCATTTTAATATAAGTTTAAGAATTGATTTCTCACCTAAATAAATTTCTGTCTCTGCCATAGACTTTATGCACTGGTACTCTATGTGTTTTTTAGAATCACGCATGGCAATCCTCTTACCTTTTAGGCAGTTTGACATCGACTCTTGTATTCTGTGTTCCTTGATTTCTCCGTTGACTATCATCAACAGTGCTATTACCATTTCAGTCATGTCCGTTACCGTTTGCTCTT
>CAACVF010000226.1_pt1 | contig 12026 bp, 7 predicted proteins | sample 2381781 | NCBI WGS metagenome assembly CAACVF01 (sample SAMEA5211967, study PRJEB30684) | marine metagenome | biome: Marine; feature: Epipelagic; material: Water | collected 2015-10-15 | depth 60 m | reverse complement strand
GGAATAGAGGATAGATTTAAAGTAGCAGTAGCAGAAGATGTTATGGGGTTATTTAATAACCTTAGTTCATTAGCATCAGTAACGGGTACAGACATGTCTGAACTTATTTCAGACCTTTCATCCCAAGAAGGAAGTCTTGAACAACAGTTATCAAATTTATTATCCGCAGGTGCAGTAAATCAATCCCAAATAGATCAGGCTGTAGCTGGAGGAACTGAAGAAAAATTAATCCAAGGAATTTTAGGGAATTTAGATACCCTACAAACTACAATGGATAAAGTAGCACTTTTAAGTCCCTCTACTGGAGGTGGACTTGATCTTAATGCAGTATCTACAGCCCTAACTCAAGGTATGGCTGGAGCAACTCCTGCCGACTTAGAAGAACTAAGTAGTAAATTTTTAAATCTTGCAAGTATTCAACTAGAAGAGGGAGAAGTTCTTACTGAACAACTCCTTAAAGATCAACTCACACCTGAAAAATTTGATGCTATGCTCCCCGGAATAGAGGATAGATTTAAAGTAGCAGTAGCAGAAGAAGCATTTCCTATAGTAGGTGAACTAACTAAAAACCAAACCTCTCTTTTAAGTTTCATGAGTGATTTTTCCAAATCCGAAGAAGATCGTGCTGCAGCTAGGAGTGTAGCAGGACAAGTAGATGAAAGATATTCTAAACCAACAGTTCAACCAGGAATGTCTCTTGAGGAAAGTGGTATCCAAGGTAACGAGTATACAGGATATTCAGTACCAATGACTGATTTTATCCAACGCCCTGGACAAACTCCTATTGGTTTCAATGAAAATGATATTATCATAGGTGGTACTAATTTATTTAGCACCGGGGGTGGGGCAACTGGAACAACTGGGGGAGGAACCACAAATGGAGATGATTCCCATTTAGTTATGTTATTAGAAAGATTAATTACCGTAGTGCAAAATGGAACTACAATTCAACTAGATGGTAATAAGTTAGGACAAGGTTTAGTATTAGGATCTTCTAGAATTGGCACTACAGTAAGATAATATATTATTAGATGGAAGAATCAAAATATATAGGTGATCTTATAAGGCAGACCCAAAATCTCAATGAATTTTCTACCGAAAGGTTAGAGGAAGAACAATCCATTAGGGATACCCTTCTTGATCAAACTAATTATTTAGGCTCTCAACTTGAATTAAAGAAAAGTCTAAAAAAGTCTGTAAATTCTATATATGATATCCAATCTGATATATTAAATCAAGAAAATCAAATTTTAGGGACTAGAGAAAGTTATCTTAAAATTCAAAAAAATATTGATAAAATAGATAGACAGATTAATTCTTTGGAAAGAGATAAAGAATCTTTATTAAAACATGAATCTAAAATTTCCAATGATGTTATTAATTCTATAAATCAACAAGTTGCTGAAGCTAAAAGAATAAAATCTAGTCTTAAAGATCAAGCTAAGGTGTCTTCCCAAACTCGTAAAAATTTAGGAGTATCTACTTTTCAACTATTTTCTGAAATATTTGCTAATATAGGAGGTAAAGCATCCCAAATCGCAAAACCATTTGAGGCAGCTGCCGAAGCATCTCGAAAATCTGTAGAACCCTTAATTGAGCGAAATCAAGCTATATCTAAATTTAGAGATGTAAGAAGTAAATTAGACGAAATTGCTACTGGAAGCATTAATGCTACAGAAAATTTATCCCGAAAATTAGGATTATTAGGAAAAAATGGAGAGGTATTAACTGGGAATGCTGCTAAAGAAGCAGCTGCTAATGCAGTAGAAATAGGGGATAGTCTAGGAGATCCAATAAGTAAGGCTTCCATTCACGCTAAAGGATTAAAAGCAGGAGCAATGGCTATAGGCCCAGTCCTAATGGCACTTTGGGGCCCCTTTGGAATTATTGCTGGTATTGCTACTTTAGTAAAGGGAGTAATAGGTGCGATGTTTGAGGCATCTCAAATGACTGCTGATTTTTCTAATAATTTTCTCATATCTAGGGATCTTTCCCGAAAATTGTATATGGATTCTTTTGAAATTATAGACAAATATAATCAAACAGAAGCTCTAGAAGGAAGAAACATGATCCTAAGAGAAGATATGTTTAAGGGTCATGAAGCGATAAATGAATCCCTAGGTTTATCTATGAACTTTATGACAGGGTTTGATGAAGCTATGTCTATGGATGTAGCTGAAATAGGTAAATTAATGAAAACTTTTGATTTATCCGAAGAAAACGCTGGAAGGGTATTCATGGATGCCCAAATAACTGGTCAATCCGTAAAAGAATTTTCACAAAATTTATACGGAGATTTAACCATGATGGGAGCTCGAACAGGAGTAATGATGGATTTTAATAAACTCATTACTGAAGCTGCTAATATCTCAGGTCGACTAAGACATGAAATGGGGGGAACTGTTGATAATATAGCCAAATCTTTATATAGTGCTAAAGTATCAGGTTTAAATCTAGAAGCTGCTAGTGGATCTCATACTAAATTACTTGATGTTTATGGAAGTATAAACAATGAAAGAGATTTAGAAATGGCAATAGGGAAAGATATTGACGGAAATAGGTTAAGGGAACTTGCTATGTATGGTACCCAAAAGCAACTTCTTTCTGCTATAATGTCAGAAGCCTCAAAAATGGGGGGATTTTTAAACATGACTCGAACCCAACAAGAGGCTTTTTCTAATATGGTAGGTGTATCTGCTGATGACATTATTGATATGATATACAAAAGGCAGGAAATGGCTGCTATTCAAAAAGCTCATGCCCAAAAAATGGCTATATTTGAAGAAGAAAAAAACCGGTTATTAGCCCTAGGTATAGACATTTCTAATGAAGAAGAATTTATGGAAAAATATGGTATATCTGAAAGATATACTATGCTTGTAGAATTGGGAGCCTCTGATGCAGAAATAAAGAGAAGGCTAATGACAATGGTTACTACAGCTAAAGAAGAAGAAAGTGCCGCAGAAAAATTTCAAAGAGCTATAGGAATTTTAAAAGATAAATTTGTAAGATTTGTTGGTGATGGGGAAGCATTAGACCTAATTATAACCCGTTTAACAGATTTTATAAATAGTAAGGCTGTAAGATACTTAATGGGAACAAATGATAAGGATTTCATAAATGCTATTTTAGAAGCCGATATAGAAGAAAATCAAGGTAAGGTGATAGCCGCGGAAATAGAAAAGGCTTTACAAAGCGCAAACGAAAACCAAGATGTATTTTACGACCCTTTGACGGGTAATATAACATATGTGGATAAAATAGACCCTCGTAGCCAGGAAATTCGTGATCAACTCACCTCTCTTTTAGATCCTAAAACAGGTGCTTATGCCCTAATAGATGAAATGTACTTGGGGTATGGAAAGGGATCAATATCTCCTCTTGATTCTACTGAAATGGGTAGAGTAGAAAATCTTTTATTTTTATTATCAGGTATAGAAACTGGTATGCTAGGAATGGAAACTACAACAGATGTAGATACCTCGGACCCAGGAGTAACTATAATAGGTAAAAATAAAAACTTTTTCAGGGAGATAAACGAAACTTTTGAAATGAGTACAAATACCTCTGAGGAATTTGCAAAAAATCGTTCAGCAGTTTTAAATTCACTCCCCCCTGAGTTAAGGGATATGGCCCAAACCGGAGAACTACAATCTGTCTTACAAGATATATTATTTCAATATGATATGGAAAATAGGCAAGAATTTATGAACGCCGGACAAAGTCTTGCAGAACAGGGTTTTATAAACGTAACTGATATACAATTAGAAAATAATAAACTCACAGAACAAGCCCTACGAAACCAGATGGACCCAGAAACTCTTGATGCAGCATTTGGTTTATTAGAAAATCGAATTTTATATTCTTTATCAGCTGAAGCTACGGGGCAAGCCGAATTATTATCCGAAAATAATCAACTTATGGTAGAAATGTTCTTCAACCATTATGGTAAATCCGAGGAAGATATAAAACATATGAAGGAGATAATGAGGGGTGCTAATGAAAAATTTGGTGTAGATACTAAAAATATTACAGCTTTAAAAGCTACAAATGTAGACACGGGAATTGAATTTCAAAAGAATTTTGATGATTTCATTCAATCCCCAGGTCAAATCCCCCAATCTTTCCAAAAAGGGGAACTTAATACCGGCGGAAGCACCCCAAGTAATGATCCTATTATTCAATTATTAGAAAAATTAGTTGTATCTTTAGAACAACAACCTGATAAAGTTGATTTAGATGCAAACTCTATTGGAATAGGATTATCAACAACAGCTACTAGGATTGGTACAACTGTACGTTAAGAAATAAAATTTCCATATATTTATAACAAAATAATAACATGAGTGGATTAAAAGATAAACTTGAAAATGATAATTCTATCTTATCTAATTTAAATGGAGGTCAAAAACCCACTAGGCTCTTTGGTCAATCTGAAGTACACAGAACATATTCTATAAATTCTACACCTTCTCTAGATGCAGAACCTTTATCTAGGGAAGAATATGGAGTTGGTAATTTACCAGCAGCGACTATTTTAGATGGTACTTTAAATGGAGCTTTACCAAACTCCCCACTAGGAGCTAGTACATTATCTTCATTTGTTAATGGAACTTATAGAGCTAGTGCCCCTGAAGGTAGAAGTTTCTAAATGAATGGCAAGTCGATTACTAGAACTAAAAACCGACCTAAGATCTTTACGATTTGGGTTTGATAGGCCCCAAGGGGACTCAAGCAACGAGCCTGCTGTTCCTTTTAACTTAAACCCTGACTTTAATAATTCAAATTCCCTCACAGGTATTGGAGGTGCTCTAAACTTTTTAAATAGCCCTATAGGCCAGATTGCAGGTACAGTAGGAGATACTGTATTGGGGGGAGGAGGAATGATTGTTCCTTCTAAAATTTCTTCTCAAGTAGTAAATTCTTTAAGACTTACCCAATCTATAATGGGTAATGCTTTTAATATTTCAGGAGGTGGAGGTGGATTTGATTTTAACTCTATAACTTCTACCCTTAATTTATTCAATTCAGCAGTAGGGGGTGTAGGAGGTGGAGGTTCTGATACTTCATTATTTGGTGAAGCCCCTGATGGTCGATTTGGAGACTTAGGGAAAAGATTAGGATTATTCGATAATTCAAAGGTCCATTATAAATTATTTACCCTTACTGACATTTATGGAATTACTGGAGCTAAGGATGATCAAGATCCGGAGGGGGGGCAAGGAATAATAAGTAGAGTATTTAATGGTAATTTTTCCCAACCTGGTGAAATTTCACCTGCTTTTAATAATAGAATTTTAAGTAAAGGAAAAGATGGTACTTCTCCTGAATTAACAGCTGTAAAACAAATATCATCATTTTCACCTGCTTATAGAACAGTAGGAAGACATGCAGGCACCTATGGTATGGGGGATGCTGGGAAAAGAACAAATAGAGTAAATTATTCTTTTGATTCTTCTAAACCTAAGTTAGATAAAATTAATGCTCTACTTCCATATGATAGTGACGATGATGCAGCAAAAGAAACAAGTGATTTATTAGATGATATGATAGACTTTAGAATTAAAGTCTTAGATAATGATAATATAAGGGTAAGTAAAATTATTAGATTTAGAGCATTTTTAGAAGGATTTCAAGATTCTTATACTTCAAATTATAATGAACAGAAGTATGTAGGAAGAGGAGATACTTTTTATAATTACACGGGATTTATGCGTGAAATTGGTTTTGGTTTTAAAGTGGTCGCCTTATCTCAGGGTGAATTAATACCCATGTATAAAAAACTAAATTACCTAGCTAGTGTGGCAATGCCCGATTATAATGAATCTGGATTTATGAGAGGTAATATGGTTAAATTGACTGTAGGAGATTATATCAAAGATTTACCTGGGTTTATAGGTGGTTTTACATACGCATTTAATGATGCTGCTCCATTTGAAATTGGTATTGATGGTACAGGAGAAAGAAATGCAGACATTCCTCAAGTTCCCCACATGATTGATGTTCAATCATTTACCTTCAAACCAGTTCATAATTTTGTTGCTCAAAGAAATAAGGGAGTTGAGGGTATTGATATTGGAAGGTTTATCTCTTTAACTGATAAAGCATATTCTGCAAATGAAAATGTAATAGCTCCCATAGCAATATCGTTGAAGGCAGAAGGGAAAATGTCTCAACCCAACAACAACAAATACAGGAACAGGCAGATAGTATAAATGATACAGGAATAGATGTAAGTGGAATGGAAGTACAATCTCTACAAAATTCCCCAAATCAAACCCCCCTAGGTGAAATTCCTTCCACAGGAGGAAATACTGAATTAATTTTATAAATTATGTCTCGTTATTCTAGAATATCAAAATCAACTAATTCAAACCCAAAGTTAAGAACTCTTGGAGTGGAATTCTATCAAACTGTTACATATCCTTTGGCTTCCCGAAGTCCTAATGATATATTTATAATTACAGAGTTTGGGGATAGATTAGATTCATTAGCTAATAAATTTTATAGTGATAGTTCTTTATATTGGATTATATATAATGCTAATCCAAATGTAATTAGAGCAGATCAATTATATTTACCTGCAGGGGTCCAATTAAGAATCCCAGTAAATGTTGCGGAAATTAAATCACGTTACCAATCTCTTAATGAAGATTAAAAAATAGATAAGTTATGTCAGGGACGGCTCAAACAAATCAAGGCAATTTAACTAATACACCCCCTCATGCCTATGTAAAAAATCAGATTGAATTAAGGCAACAACTTCTAGGGAGACAGAATTATGCCAATAATCCCGAAATTTTACAACTTTATAATAATAGAGGAGTGTTTGCTAGAATATGTTCTTCTATTCAATTCGATGAGGGGCTTGAAAATGATCTTTTAAGACAACAACGGAGGATTGAAATTCAATCCCCAGATGTACGCACTTCTCAGCAAAAAAATGATTTACAAACTATTGAATATAATTTAAATAGTACTGCTAAGAAAAGACTACTAAGATCTGGTTTTAATGAGAGTTTTATTAGTGATATAAAAGGAAGAAATTTTTCTAAAAAGTTTATAATTCAGGGTTCGGTTATAAAAAATCCTTTTGAAAACCCATCAAATCCTCTACTAGGTGGATTACTAGAGGGTGAAGGGGTTGATAAGGTTTTTGGGGGTCTTTATGGTTGGGGGTCAATAACAGATAATAAAGAGGGATTTGGATATGCCCCTCCACCTGGGATTACATCAGCTACAGTTAAGTATCTTAATAAGGGAGCGGTTACTGAATGTACTATTAATGTTAAACTTTATAATAAAAGGCAATTCCAATTATTTGATTTATTGTATCTTAGACCCGGCTTTTCATTATTATTTGAATTTGGATGGACTCAGTACATAAAAAGTGGGAGACAGGAATATGAGGTAGGAGGTAGTGCAGTAGATATCACTGCACCAACAAAAATTGAAAATGCCGATTTCAATACTCCTGCTTTCCAAGAATTTTTTAAAGATAAACCTGATAAAGAAAAAATCTTTACAAATTTAGAAGTTCAAAGAGCACTCACTGAAGGAAACTATGATGGGGTTTTTGGTATTATTTCTAATTTTGATTGGACATTTAATGAAGATGGCACCTATGATTGCACAATTAAAATGTTTGGGCATGGGGGTGTAATAGATGGTCTAACTGCAAATTCCCAAGGAATTGAAGATTTAAAAGTAGTACAACAAATTAAATATGTAACTGAAACACAAGAAAATGAAGAAGGAGTAACTACTACTACAACTAGAAGAGAAAAAGTAGAATTTAAAATTCCTGATGCTGATAGATCTGCACTAGGGAAAGAATTATATAGTATTATAAATCGATATAAATTTATACAAAATTGGAATGGGAGAGGATATGGTCAATTTAAATTTAAGACTTTTTACTTAGAAAATTTTAAAGATAGAAATGGTCAATCAACCAATTTATATTTTCCCAATGGAATATTAGGTGTAGAATTGACAAAATCAGATGGATCAAGTGCTTTTGGAGACGAAGCAGATAAATATGTGCAAAACCCCATTAGTTATATGTTATTAGGTGCATTTTTTGCTATGTTACAATCTAAGTATCTATTATACGCCTATGAAGGGGATGAAGATACTAACCCTGAGCCCATAACAAGTTTTGATTTTAATTTTGTAGAAAAAGATATAGATGGTCGAATTATAGTAAATGACGCTACTAAAATTACAGGTGACGGAACAGAAGGATCATTAGAAGGAGTTCAATATATCCCAGATAATTTAGAAAATGATCAAAACTTCATGCTTACAGCCCCAGGTGTATTTTCTGCAGACCCTAGTGTATGTTTAGTAAATTGGCAGAATGTCACTCAGGAAATTGCTGAAATAACAGATCGTAAATCAGGAAAAAACGGAGGAATTGATGTAGGAGGTGGTATTACCATCAATGATGTTTTATCCGGAATAAGAAATACTGGAGCAGATTACGCAAATGGTAACAGTATATATGAAAAAACAAATGGCAGAGCTAGATCATTCCCAAACTTTAGTAACACTTTTCAGTACGTTGAAAGCGGATCTTTAGTTACTAGACAGATAGGAGATACATTTGATCCAAAAGTAGTTACAACTGTACCAACAAATGCCTTTTTAGGACAAATTTCTAATATTTACGTTAACATAAACATGTTAATTAAACTAGCTGGTCAAGCCGCAGATGGTCAAAAACTATTCATGGGTGATTTCTTAAACAATCTTTTACAAGAAATCCAAAGTGCCTTTGGGGGAATTAATCAATTAAGAACCGAAACACGAGAAACAGGAGTTATAACTATTAGGGATCTTATGCCTAATATAGGCTCAGATTCTGTGCAAGTAAAAGATAAAAAACCTACACTTAATGTATTTGGAATAGATAAAAATAATGTTGAAGGTGGTTCTTTTGTTAAAAAGTTTAACATTAATGGAAGTATTCCTAAGGACATGATGACTCAAATTATAGTAGGAGCTACTGCTACGGGAAATAGTGTTACTTCAAACTCTACAGGATTAGCAGGTTATAATAGAGGGCTAATGGATGTTTTCAAAGAAAATGTAAAATCTGGCCTTGAAAGTGTAAAAAATGAGGATGATACTTTAAAAGGTATTTTTAGAAGTCAAGTTTATGAGTCTTATAGAGACGTATATAATACAAGAGAATGGACTAGTGAAAACTTAAACACTCTAAAACAGGGAGCTAAAACCTTCTTCCCTTTACTATTAGGAGCCTATTCTCGAAGAAATTTAGTATCTTCTACTTTTTTACCTTTTGACATGAGTGTAGAAATAGATGGATTAGGTGGTTTTGTAGTATTTAATGCCATCCGAGTAAAAGAAAATGTTCTCCCCGTAAGCTATAATGACCAAGGCACATCTTTAATGTTAAGTGCAATGGACCAACAAATTGATGACTCAGGGTGGAAGACTACATTAAGCTGTATAACTTTTAGTGATCCTCCTCTTATATTAGGGGATGGATTCATATATGATGAATTAACAGCTGAGGAAATTCAAGAATGGTATGACCTTAATTGGAATGAGTTCTTTGATAAAACACTTGATGAATTTGAACCTTCGGACACCTGTAAAGGAAAAGAATTTACTGGGTTAACTATAGCAATGGGTAAAAACTGGGATACAGACCAAAGAGAAAATGCAAAAACTATATTCCAAATTTGCAAAGATTTTGGTATAACTAATACTATGGTTATAGGGGGAATAATGAGAACTGCTTGGGGAGAAGCTTCATTAAGAAATAAAAGAGAAAATGCAGTATATTATGATTCTCCTAGTTGGGAATATAATGGTTTTACAAAGGGTTTTAGGCTACAATATAGTAAAAACTGGATGAATGGGCAAGATTGGGATAACTATAATAAATTTCATAAAGTATGGGGCCCTCCAGGTCCAGGTGGGGGATTTATGGGTAAGTTATTAGGTGATGCTTGGAGTAAAGAATATATGACAGAGTTATTTAATGACATGATCAATAAAATCCATTCAATCTATAATGGTGAAGTAGCATATTTATCTAAACCACAAGTAGGAGTAAGACCAGGATTATTAGGCAAAAAACCTGTAGCGGGTTCTGATGATGCTGTAAGATTAGCAGCTGCTTATTGGTTTAACTACATATATGGTACAAAATCTAATTTAGGTTTTAGTGTTCCTAGTACTATTGAAGAACAATTAGATCCTAATAGGCTTTTAGATATCAATGGGTCAGGTAATAAATACCGAGGAGCAGGAGCAATACAACTTACAGGTCCTGATGATTTACGTGATATAGCTATTCTGTTACATTATGTAGGTATTATATCTAAAGAATATGCCCCAAGAAAACTTAAAATAAAGGAATATAGCTATGGGGGGACAAATGATACTGCTAAATTTCCAAATGGTCTCCTAGCAGAATATCCTAATCTTACTAGTGATGAAGGAAAAAGATATGGAGAAACTTTAGAATCTTTAAGAGCCCAAGGAGAAAATCTTCCTGGAGATCCTTTTATGGGTCACAGTCATAGATATATGATTAATGCTATACAAGTAGTGGGAATGCTTGAAAAAATAACTAAACAACATAATATAGTTTTCACACCAGATAAAGGATTTACAGTAGATGGAACTTGTTCTTCTACACGAATTCAATCAGGTGAAGATTTTCTTAATATGGTTAATTGTATAGATGATGAATGGGTGGCAGGTTATTTTTCGGCATGGGGTAATACAGGTTGGGGTGATAATGCAGGCGAGAAAAAAGATGTGTATGAAGGGAAGAGAATAAAATTTGAAGTAGATGATCTTAATACGTTATCTTATGACCAATCAGGTGTACTTACAATAATATAGACTAAATTATGTATTTTCCAAAAAACCTTATCACTACAGATCTTTACACAAATGGGGATGAATTCATTGATATAGATGGAAATCCATACACTGGGTATTATTTTTCTACTACATTTGAACAATATTATCAAGGTAAAAATCCTAATGATGATACCTTTTCTAAAAATATTAATGAAAGAGTCTTAGTCCCTAGGGATACAAATTTTAAGGGTCTTCCCTCTACCCCATACCGAGTAAATAAATCTGTTAATGTAAAAGATTATAAAAAATATTTATTTCCCAATAATACCACATCCCAAAAATATGGTGTTGGACAAGATAATGGAATTTTTGACCCAAATCGACATTTTGATTTTTTAGGGGGAGGAAGAGCTGATGCTTCCTTTTATTCTGGTGACCAACCTGCATCCCCTATATATGCCCCCCTTACAATTGAAACATTCCCTACAGAACAAGATTATGTGAAAGGATTTTTTACTAGGTATTTTTGTTTTAAAATCAATGAAGATTTATTTTATGAAATAAATAAAGAAACTTATGATGACATTATAACTAAATCCCCTGGATGGAGTGAAGGATTATATGTTGCTTTTAAAATGCTTTGGTACATAAAGGGAGATGAAGGCAAAATAAAAACCTTAAATCAAGAATTAATAAAACTATCAGAACAACGTACCCAAAGAATGGGGTTAGATGCTTTTCTAAAAAAAGAATATCTAAAACACTTTAGAATACTCCCAGGTATAAATTTATTTAATAATGTGGGTGTAAGGAATTATCCTGATCGTGAATCTATAAACATGAGATTACCTAAAGCTTATCAATTGGGTAATAACCCTTCACAACTTATTAATCCTAATGTTCCTGCTAAACAGAATTGTACTAGTTGTATTTTTAATAAATCTAAATTTTGTAATAAATGGAAAGCAGAAATAAGGAACAATTATTGGTGTGTTGCTTATAAAGGTGAATATGGTGAAGGTAAAGTATTAGGAGAAGTTAGAGATGTATCTTCAAATATCCCGCCTAGTTCGATATCACCTACATATACTCCTCCATCTTCTACTCCTCCTACTTCACCATCATCTGGAGGGGGAGGTGGATACTAGAAAAATATTTAGTATATTTATGGGATGTTT
>CAACVF010000237.1_pt1 | contig 12034 bp, 31 predicted proteins | sample 2381781 | NCBI WGS metagenome assembly CAACVF01 (sample SAMEA5211967, study PRJEB30684) | marine metagenome | biome: Marine; feature: Epipelagic; material: Water | collected 2015-10-15 | depth 60 m | reverse complement strand
TGCCTTTGCAGGTGGTGGTGGCGGTGGAGCGGGTACTGGAATTACATCATCTAATCGAATGATAGCACGAACTGGAGGTGGAGGTAGTGGAAACTCATCAAGCGATACAACTGAAAATGGAACTGTTAATCGAGGTGGTGGTGGGGGTGGTAACGGAAATAACGCAGTAGGTGGCGCTGGTTCAAGAGGAATTGTTATTATAAGTTTCCCAGAAACTTTTGCTGATCCAACTATTTCTGGGGGTTTGTCTGCTGTAAGCACAACGAATGCAGGCAATAAAATAATTAAGTTTCAGGAAGGTGCTGGGACTGTAACATGGGATTAAATTATGGGTCATTACGCACTATTACAAACTGTTGAAGGCACATTAGTAGTTAATCAAGTTATGACTGGAAAAGATGAAACTAATACTGATTGTCAAAATGATGGTTTTAATAACTGGGAAGATTTTTACGCAGATTATTTTAAAGCAACTGTAAAAAGAACTTCTTACAATACTCATGGTGGTCAACATAAAAATGGCGGCACACCATTTAGAAAAAATTATGCTGGAATTGGGTTTACTTATGATGCTAGCCGAGATGCTTTTATTCCCCCAAAACCTTTTGCTTCTTTTACATTAAACGAAACAACGTGTTTGTGGGAATCCCCTGTTCCGCACCCCAATGATGGAAAGGTTTATAGTTGGGACGAAGATAACATGAGATGGGTAGAATTGTGAGCAAAGTACTTCCTATTTTCCCGGAAAAATTAACAAAAAAACATTTAGAAGAAATTAAAAAAATTGTAAAAAAATTAGTGTTAGAAGAAAAAATTGCGTTGACTAAAATTGCACTCGAAGATTTAGAGAAAAAAAATAATGACCGAAAAACTGCTCAACGAGTTGGATAAAAATTTTGAAAATCGAATGAGAATTTATGATAGATCCTGTAACGGCTTTAGGAATTGCATCAGCGGCTTTTACTGGCGTAAAAAAAGCAGTAAAGGTTGGTCAGGAGATTGAGCAAGTCTATAAACAGTTGTCAAAGTGGGCAACTGCAATCGAGGATTGTAAAGAGCATATCAATCAACAAGAGGCAAGACCTCCGATTTTTGCAAAATTAAGCTATAAAAAAAGCGCGACAGAAGAAGCTTTTGATACAATTGCCTTAAAAAAGAAGGTCAAGGAGCAGGAAGATGCGATACGAGAATTATTTACAGCGAATTGGCAGAATCCGAATATGGGGCTTGACGGATATCGGAAATTTATTGCCATCAGAAAAAAAATAAAAGCAAAAAGGGAAAAGACTGTATACAATCAAATCCGAAGAAGAAAGGCGTTTTTGTACAACACCAAATTAGGAGTTGCTATTGGAGTGTTGAGCTTATCATTAATCTACATGATTTATTTTTTGTGGAACGCAATCGTTGAGGCTAGTAAGTGATGGAGTTTATTGTTATTGCATGGTTTGCTACCGTAGTTCCAAATCGAGATCAATATTGGTGCAGACTGCAAAAAGCAGAAAGAGGGTTGTGCATTTATTGGTGTGGGAATAAAAGAAAAGGTTTTAATTGAACGGAGATATTAAATGTTGCAGTTATTAACAGGACTATTACCCATAGGCGAAAAATTAGTTGAAAGATTAATTCCAGATCCTACGGCTAGAGCTAAAGCTATGAAAGAGCTGAAGGCTATGGAGCAAAAAGGCGAACTTGCTAAACTCGAAGCTGAGTTTGCTGATAGAGATTCAGCGAGAAAAAGAGAAACAGCTATTTCTACCAGCGAGCATAGCCCGTGGCTGAATAAAATAATTACTAGTCTACTTGCTCTTGGAATAGTGGGGCTTGCTTTTGCTTTATTTGCTGTAATTTTATTTTTGGAAGTCACACCTGCAAACAAAGATATTTTAATTTTCTTACTCGGCAATTTAACAACTTTGGTGGGTTTAGTATGTTCATATTATTTTGGGAGTTCGGTAGGTAGCAAGGACAAAACAGAAGAGATCAAGGGCTTAATGAGCAAAAAGGAGCCAAAGTTTGATTGAATTTAACTGGGGCAAATATTTTACGAAGGAAGAGTTTGTTTGTAGTTTCACGAAAAAGTGTGAAATGGATCAAGAGTTTATTGATAAGTTAAACAAACTTAGAGAAGATTTCAATAAACCTTTGACAATATCTAGTGGTTATCGTGATGCGACTCACCCGGTAGAAGCAAAAAAAAGATCAACTTCACCGGGCGCGCACACTACTGGTCAAGCTTGCGATATATTAGTTGCTCGAGGCGATGCGTATAAACTTCTAGCTTTAGCCATTTCTTCAGGATATACAGGTGTTGGAATAAATCAAAAAGGTTCTTCTAATAGATTTATCCATTTAGACACTCTGGATAACTCTGCGGAACGTCCTAGGCCTACAATCTGGAGTTATTAATTAGCTTTGAGAAAAAGTCAAGGTAAATAAATCAGCATTGTTTACCTAAAAGTAAATGTTGTTTTAAAGTGTGGGTAAATACATTTTTAATTTCTGAACAGAATTATTAATATTTATATGTTTCAAAAATAGGTATGTAATTTACTCTTCCAACATCATTTGTTCCGTTAGATATTTCTGATGGAGGAAAGTGATCTACTTCTTCTAATAAACGTCCTGTTTTTTCATTAAGAAATTTTATTAAAGAATTGTCATTTGTATCTATGACAATTTTTTCCAACCATAAATCAATTTTAAAATCATCTCTCGATCTGCTTCGCTCTTCTTTAATTGCAGATTGAGCCTGTTTTTTTGCAGCAAAATATTTTATAATCCTTTCCGTATGCAAACCGGGTTGAGTGAAGTTACCAACAACTCTATAAATTTCTATTAGCATTTTAAATCCTTTTACAAAATAAAATAACATTATTTACCTTTTTTTAATTACGATCTTCCTTTTCGAACAAATGAATCAAAGTTGGCGGTGTTATAGTTACATTTCTGCCATTTATTTCTTCAAGCACAGTGGTAGCAACGTTGCTTTGTACAAATCCAAGTAATAATTTACTATCTAAAAGCAAAGTTAAACCCCGCTCATTCTGCAAAACTGCACCTGCAACAACCCACTTTGTTTTGACCTCTCCAGTTTTTGTTTTATATTGAACCCCAATGTTCGCAGTTAACTGAGTCATAATTACTTCCTCCTTTTATTATTGTAATTGTTAATCCATTCTTCTTCCAAAAGCAAACACCTAGCTTCAATAATTGGTTGAGATGTTTCAAAATTTAACATACCTTTGTACAAATGCTCTGCTTGAGAATAGCCTGCTTGATAAGCAGTTAACCACAAAGCATGATACTTGTTTTGTGTTGTGAAATTTAAAAACCACATCACAGCAGCACCTGTCAAAAAAAGTAAAATGTGCAGTAATAAATTCATCATTTGTAATTTTCCAGATTAAATTTTAATTTTTCAATTTTATCGTTCACCTCAATAATTTTATCCAACAAATTTGACAACTCAGATTTTTTAAAAGTAAATCGTTTAACAAATAAAATTAAACTTTCTTTTGGTGCGTCTGGGTTAAAAGAAACAAAATCACAATAATCTGCACTTGTTACTAAACATTGCATTTGCATTTGGTTTATATAATTATTATCAACTTTTTTATTACCCACAAAAAATTGTAAATGATTATGTAGCAAAGGACATTTAATTTCTATCAAGCCACCATCTTTTGTGATCCCATCAGGCGAACAACCAAGGAAAGGATATTCTTTGCTAGTGCAAAAATTTACTTCACCAACATCTACTTTTGTTTTTTTTGAATAATAAACTCTAGCAACATCTTCAAGTTCAGTACCTCTTTTCATAGCAGTTGTTGGTTCAAATTCAGATTTAGTAGGCAAACCACTTATACGTTCAGATGCCTTGTCATAAAGCATTTTTTGGAATTTAATAGTAGATTCGCCTGAAAAAATTGTACTAATATCACTAGCAGTAAACTTACCTGCTCGATCTTTTAGCCACTCTTCAGAACCTTGTTCATTATCTGAAATATCAAACATTATTTACCACCTTTTATTGCAGGTTTATCCTGAACGTGCTTTAACCATTCTGAAGGAATATTATTATTCTTTGTAACTTCTTTTTTTTCAGATGTTTTTTTTGCTTTATTAAGTTGATTTTCAATTTCATTTGTATTTTTTTCTTGCTGAACAATTTCTTCTTGCTGAGCAATTGCATTTTGCACCTCATTTGCACTTGCAAATGTAGTACCGCCAAAACCTAACGACGCTAATGCTCTTCCTATCGCAGAAGTTTCACAGTTTTCTAGAGCCGAGGTTTTGTTAATCATTGAACTTGCCCTTTTTTCTTCTGCGTGCCCGGTAGCAATTAATCTACCATTTTCATTAGATATAGATGCTTTCATCACTACCTTTTGATCGTTTAATTCAATTATGTTTGTTTCTAGCGAATAATTTGTATATTTTTCGTTTGCACGAAAATTATTGACCCGATCAACTACTTCTAAATAGTCTTTCCCTTTGATTTTTACGATTGGCATGTTTTTTTCCTCCGTGTATAAATTTTTATCTTTTAAATTAAAAAAAATATTAAGACACAATAATAATTATACTTTAATTTGATAACAATTGTATAATTTAAACAAATAAATTTACTTTAGTTAATTAAAAGTTTATAATTTAGTTATGAATAAATGTGATCAAGAATTGCGAATGTGGCTTTCTCTGCGATTTAAGATGAGTAAAGTTGCTAAAAAAGAGTGCGATTTGACTTTCGCTGAGAGAAATACTCCACTTTTAAAAATTGGGAAGTTTATTTATAAATGTACGCGCAAAGAGTGTTTTTCCGAAAACATTCCTAAAAAAAAAATTAATTATCGATTCTATGGAAATAAATTATGCAAGTAGATCCAAGCACCTATTCGCGCGCAACGCGTACTCCTTTGGACACTGTTGAGCGGTTTGGAATGAGTAATAAGGAAATTGCTGATATTTGTCAGGTGACCCGTTTGACCGTCTACAATTGGTATGTTTGGATCGATGGTCAAAAAAAATTGTTGATACCGGCAAAATATTGCCCGATGCTACAAGTAAAAAAAGGAATAAGGCTTGAAGTATCTAACCCTAAAGTATTCACTAAGGAATGGCTCGATCTTCAAAATGTTGAATAAAAATGCAAAAGGCAAAAATGCCGAGCGTGATATTGTCAATTTATTAAAGGATCAGCTCGGAGATAAATCAGTCCTTGTTCAGCGGAATTTAGAGCAGTTCAGAGGGAAAGGTGTTGATATTATAATTTTCCCTTTTTTTATCGAAGTCAAGCGTCAAGAAAAAACTCATATCGATATGTGGTTTCGGCAGCTTAAAGCGAAAGTGCCTGAAGGGGGAATACCTGTTTTGATTTATAGAAAAAATAATGTTAGCTGGAAAGTTGTTTGTGAGCTTGAAGATTTCATACCAACTATTAGGGAGAACTTAACATCGCAAAAGAGCCAGTGCGATTAAGAAGAAAGGCTTAGCTGGGCTAGTGGCTGACGAGTTAGAGGCGTCAGAGCGAGGAGTAAACCCCTGCCATAGCCAATAGGATTGGGCAAAGCCAACTATTAGAACGTTGTACGCGATACAGCACTTTGCAAGTTAGTTTAAAAGAAAAGGCGTAGTCTATTTTTCTGGCAAACTAACATTCGTGGAGGTTTTTGTGTTTTAAAAAAAGGAAAAAAAATGCAAATAAAGGAAGAGCAATTTAATGAATTTTTTGAAGTTTTATGGAACTGTTACGGTTTAAAGAAAAATAAACACTTGGCAAAAAAAACATTAAAAAAAAATTTAAAAGAGTTTGCTAATTACTGCAAAAAAGTTCAAATGAGTAGTGTTGATCTAATTAAAAAGTGGAAGAATCAAGAGCAGCAAGAATCTTTTGCTGGAAAATCACTTCCGCATTTCTCAACATGGCTTTCGCGAAAACGTTGGGAGGAGGTTGAAGCTGTGAAGCCGGTAAAGAAAGTTACATTAGCAGAAATTGAAAAAAGGTTAGCTGCCAATCAAAAATTGCAAGAAAAAGTGTCTGAGTATAAAAGTCATGTTTCCATCTCGATTGTCAACATTCATAAAAAAAATATTTTGGAAAAAAATGCTCATGCAGAACGTTCCAAGAAATTTCTTGAACAAAGAGGTATTGCGCTTTGAAGCAAGTCTTTATAATTAATAAATTTTCTCGAGAACAAATTAAAAAAACTATTGATGAAACTCCTGATGATTTTGTAGTAACTATTTCAAAAAGAAATCGGACGAGCGAGCAAAATGCTCTTTACTGGGCATTACTTACAGAGATTGCTGATTCTTCATTTACTGTTGAAACAGAATATGAGGGAAAAAAAGTGCGTAAAAAAGTAAATAAGCTTGATTTGCATAACACTTTTGCCCATTATTTTTTGGAACCGATTGAAGTTACAACTTTTGATGGAAAAAATCATTTGATTAGGAAATCGACAACGGAACTTACAACTACAGAATTTGCAGATTACCTAGAACAAATATATAATTTTTGTAGCCAAAACGAAGAGTTACAATTTATCAATGATAAAGTACCGCAATAAAAAACTTTTGCGCTTAGCGAAAGAAGTTGATTTTTGTATGGGCTGCGGCAAAATAAATGAGAATGATGTGGTAGCTGCCCATTTAAATTTCGACAAATCAAAAGGCATGGGTACAAAATGTCATGATTATTTGATAGCATATTTGTGCTGGAAATGTCATGTCTTGGTCGATGAGGGCTATGGCATATCAAGCGCAGAGCGCAAGGAATTTACTTTTAAAGTATTTTTAAAAACTTTAAATTGGTTATTTAATAACTCTTATTTAGAAGTAAATCAAAAAAAGAAATATAAATTTTAGGCTATGGAAGACGAATTAGTAAATTGGGCGAAGTGGTCAAAAATGGGAGATGATGGTCGGCCGGAAATTAAAAATCATTGCGGATCGGTTGAGCATAAATATTTGGCAGAAGCCGGAGAAGTTTATAATGATGATCCAAAGTTCATTGAGCCGGATATTTTAGCAGCAGAAAAATTGGAAAAGTTAATTTGCGCTTTGGAAAAAAAAGATCAAAAAATTTTAAAAATTAAATATATCACGCATTCGGATCAAACTAATTTGAGCGTTGCAAAAAAATTAAAAATCTCAGAAGAAAATTTAAAACTAAAGTTATTTTTAATTAAATCTATATTGCGGAGGGCTTATTATGTCTGAAGAAGAAAAATACTGGGCGAGTGCTAATAAAGCTGTTAAATATATTTTCGATATCTGCGAGCAGCTTGATCAGTTGAAATTAAGGATAAAGAAAATGGAACAAGAATTAGAAATTTTGAAAGCAGATAAAAATGACTAGAAAATTGAATATTGCAGCAACTTCAGCTAGTGAAGGACTTAACATTAAGTTTGAAGATCCTGGACTCTCTAAAATTCAAGTAGCTATTAATCAATTAATAGAGCAGATGAACGAAGAATATCCTGTAGTAATTTGCTTTGTTGATAAAAATGAAAATTATCGTTTCGTAACGACAACTGAAAAAAAAGAAGAAATACACCAGCTTTTAGACATTACAAACTTTTCGTTAATGAAAACGTACGAAAAACCTCAATAAAAAAGAGGCCGCTAAAAAACGGCCAAAGGTCTGGAGTCAAACATTTAAAAGTATTTTAAGCCTAAACCATGCGAAATGTAAATATAATCGCACCAAAAAACTGTCAAAGCGCAAATAATAAATAGTTTAATATAAATCATCAGGCAAGTTTTTGAGCATAATTGCGAAGTTCACTGGCGAATACAATTTCTTCCTTGTTTCCGAAAAAAACTGTAACAGTTGCACCGGCCAAATGATCTGTGCCTTTCCTCCCATAATTGCTCAAAAAATTGTAAGCAACTTCCCGAGCTTTACTTTTAATAAGCCAGTGTGGAAAAGACATTTCTTGCTCGCCATTTTTTTCTGCCAAACTTTTCGGAAGATAAACTGTTGTGCGACTCGTTTTATCAGTTATTTCCTCAGCCATTCCTACTTCAAGACTGTAAGCCTTTTTTGTAGCATCTTTTAAAATAGCAGTGTTAATTTCAAAGGTTGCGATTTCTTCACCCATTTTTCTTCTCCTTGAAAGTTAAAATTTGCGGCAGTCCATTATGAGAATGTTCGCTTGGAATTACGAATTTATTATTCACTAAAGTTTTTTCAAAAAGCTCAAACCAACTTTTCCTCGTATGTTTGCTAAATCTAAAAAAGTTAGCAGAACTATAATTTAGATATTTTGGCAGTTCTTTTTTTATGAATTTTTTTATCTTTTTTTTCAAAATTCCTAAACTCCTTTAAATAATTAAAATGCTAAATAACACTCGACCTTTTTTAGCATTCATAACTTTATGATACTTTAAATTTATAATAAAGTAAATATATAAATATATTTATTTATATTTTTATTTACATAAAATTATACTTAAAGTATAGTAAATATATAAACACTAAGTAATGCAAGGGAGAGTAATTTATGAAAGAAGAAAAAGAAGATTTAACTTTGTCAGTAAGCTGGGAAGATTTTTTGGTTTTGGCTTCAAAGGTGAGGCAACAAGAGGAGATCATTAAAGTTTTGTTTAATAATTTGGAAATTTTGAGGGTGGAGAACTTACAAGCAGAAAAAAAATTGGTAAAGTTAATAAACGCGAATCTAATGTCCAAGTTGGCGAGGAAAAAAACATAATAGTGTTGCAATTTCTAAAAAAAGTCTTTAAAATTAGAAGTGGATTATTGCATCAACTCAAATAATCTTTCCTTTACACCTTCAGCCCAGCCTTTTGCTGGGTTTTTTTTGGGAGAAAACTATATGGCCGGCATGAAAAAAGGTGGCTCGATGAACAAAAAGGCAAGTGCTATGGCGAAACCATCGATGGCAAAGAAAATGGCAAAACTAAGGGCCATGAAAAAGCCTAAAAAAAGCAGAGCTTAAATCTTTTGGGCTACATCACCTCGCCAATTCCTTACTTTAAGGTTTGGGTGCGCAAAGAATTTACTCATAATCACGAAAAATATACTGGCGAATTTATACATGGATTAGCCACAGCTGTTACTTGTATACCTGATAGATCATTGAGTTTTCAAATAATTTTTACGGGATTTGAGGTCGATGGCAGCAAAAAACCCAATGTTTTCGGGGGAGCAATGTGGGCAAGAATGCCTATTCAAGCTCTTGTAGGCGATGTTTTGAAGTTAGAAACGTTTCCAGACCGTATGAAAGCCCACTTAGTGCAGCCTTGGGATTGCAGTTCAAGAACTCATTCGGTTTTTGAAATTCCAAGAGCAAAGCCATCTCCGTGGTTAGCGAAAATTGATGGTAAATTTTTCAAAGCAAAATATATAATGACCGTAGACTACTCTGATTCTGAAGTAGCTGACGATCCGAGCCAGCATAAACAAAGCCATTTGTTAGTTTTGAGCGAGGGGATTTGGCAAGGAAATTTAGTGGCCTTGCCTAATAATAGAGTGCGCGTTTCTTCTGCGGCTTTTTGGAATTTAGGAGAGGGTGCGCCTGATTTCAGACCAAGTCAGCACATACATTGCGCTGAAGAGGATTATAGTTATTTAGATGCAGAATATACTTTCAATAATATCTACGCTGGAAAAACAAATGCTAAAAAGAAAAGAAGTTGAATCAATGCAAGAATTTATCAATAGACCTAAACCCAAGCAAGGCAGGGCAATTGATAAAAAGGTTGAGTATGGTCCTAAATTAAATGGTGAAAAAAGTGGCAAGAAAGTTCGCAAAAGTACCTAAAACTAAAGGAGTACCTAAAGTTTATTTACAAGGTGCAAAAAATAAAAAAAAATCGTTAGCAGAGTTAAAAAGCACGGCAAAAAAGTATAAGGAAGGCAAATTAACAAAAGCAGATATGAACCGAATAGCCAAAAAAAGGAGTCAAAGTGCCACCAAAAACTACAAAAAAAGGTTCAAAGGGTAAACCGACAAAAGCAAAAAGCATATCTTTTTACAGTAAAAAATACAACATTCCAACAAGCACATTAAATAAAGTTTATTCAAGAGGCATGGGAGCCTACTATGGAGGAGGTAGTAGGGCAGGAACTACACCTCAACAATGGGCAATGGGTAGAGTTAGAAGTTTTGCCACAGGTAAAGGTGGTGCAAGGAAAGCAGATGCAGATTTGTTAAAAAAAGGTAAGAAAAAAAGTGGCATTAAGAAAAAAGCATAAAAATCCAAGTGGTGGGTTAAGCGCAGCAGGGCGTAAGTTTTATAACAGAACAACTGGGTCAAATTTAAAACCGCCAGTATCAGCAAAACAAGCTAAGAAAAGTCCAAAGGCAGCATCTAGGCGTCGGTCCTTCTGTGCTAGAATGGGGGGAATGAAGAAAAAGCTAACTTCAAAAAAAACAGCAAATGATCCAAACAGCAGAATTAACAAGGCATTAAGAAAATGGGATTGTTAAATGGAAACAGAATTTTGGCAAAAACTTGATGATGTTAAGAATGATTTTGATTATTTTAGATATGGTAATTCAACCTCTAAAAGTTTAAATTATTTAGAGGACAAGTTTTTGTCAGAGCAATGTCAAGCACAGGCAAAGTACCCGGGGCATATTGTTTGGAAAGTTCAAAGAGCGTGGAAATAAATTGACAGCAGAAGAGTGGCAAAAACTCGAATTGATAAAAAATAATGATTGTAAGTGGAGGTTAGGTTATAACTCCAATAAAAAAGAAGCAGAGTTAGAACAAGCATTTTTAAAAGAAAGAAGAAAAAATTATAGAAATACTTATCTTTCGTGTTTTCATCGACAAGATCAAAAATTATATGAAAAAATAACACCTTATAAAACAAACACTTATTTAAACAAAAGTTTAAAAATTTCGTATGAAAAATTAAAGATTTTGGAAGAAAAACTTAATAGCAATAAAATATGTTAGAAATCAACTCCGTCAACTCCGTCAATAAAAAAAAGTGAAGGACATGACGGACTTGAAAACTTAAAAAAAATGAAAATTTTAAAAAAACTAAGTTTTTCAAACATTTATCAAAAACAATTATCTTTGATGCCAGAAGAATTAAAGCAGTTTGCAGTATATAGATTTGAAAAAATGAAAAATTATCCTTTACATGAAATTTGTAAAAAACTAAATATAGATAATTTAGTTGGTTATAAATATACACTAAAAGTTAGAAAAGATTTAAACTTACCTGTTGGATATAAAAAACAAAGTAGAGAAATTTATAATAATTAATGCAAATAGAACATTTACACGTTTCAACACTAATACCTTATGTAAATAATGCTAGGGAACATTCTGAGGAGCAGGTAGATCAAATTGCAGCATCAATTAAAAAGTTTAAATTTAATAATCCTGTATTAGTAGACAAAACACATGGCATTATTGCAGGGCATGGAAGAGTGTTAGCGGCAATGAGATTAGGTTTAGAAACAGTACCTTGCATAAGGTTAGATCATTTATCAGAAGTAGAAAAAAAAGCATATATAATTGCAGATAATAAACTTGCTTTAAATGCAGGTTGGGATGAGGAGTTGCTTTCCTTAGAGTTAAAGGGGTTAGAAGAGGACGGGTTCGATACAAGTTTGATCGGGTTCGATGAGAAGGAAATGGCTCAGATTCTCTCCGAAGGATCAAAAGATGGGTTAACCGATGAAGATGAAATCCCAGAAGTAAAGGAAGAAGCACAAACAAACGAGGGTGATTTATATCAGTTAGGCAACCATAAACTTTTATGTGGAGATTCCACGAGCGTTGAGCAGGTTGAAAGACTTATGGGGGGAGAAAAAGCCGATATGGTTTTTACTGATCCTCCTTATAGAATGGTTGCTACTGGGGGAAGTAATCAACCAGTAGGAAAAGCGGCTAAAAAATTAGGGGAAAGAATTAAACATTTATGTGAATTTGACCCAAAATTATTTTTAGAAGTTTTATCGTCTGTTTTTGCTCCGAAGAACATGAGTGCGTACATATTTTGCATTTAAATAACTATAATCCTCTTCAGCGCAATGTATGTGC
>CAACVF010000234.1_pt1 | contig 12153 bp, 12 predicted proteins | sample 2381781 | NCBI WGS metagenome assembly CAACVF01 (sample SAMEA5211967, study PRJEB30684) | marine metagenome | biome: Marine; feature: Epipelagic; material: Water | collected 2015-10-15 | depth 60 m | reverse complement strand
CCTTTCTTCTTAATCCATTTTTCAATTATGGATAAAAGAATAAACAATGGCGGTGCTAGAAAGGGTGCAGGACGCAAGTCTAAGGCAGCAGAACAAAAGTTAATAGAGAACCTAACCCCAATGAACGAAATGGCTCTAAAGTCATTAGAACAAGGAATAGAGAAAAAGGAACAATGGGCGGTTAAGTTATTCTTTGAATATTTTTATGGTAAGCCACAACAAAGAGTAGATGTTACAACAAATGAGGAAAGTTTTAATATGCCACTCATAACATTTATAGAAACTGATACTGAGTAAAAAATACAATCCACTCTTTGATTCTGATGCTAGATACTTTATCATAACAGGCGGTAGGGGTTCAGGAAAGTCTTTTGCTGTTACTGTCTTTCTTACTTTACTAACTATGACTAAGGGTATTAGAATACTCTTTACAAGATATACTATGACTTCAGCTCGTCTTTCAATAATACCTGAGTTCTTAGAAAAGATAGGGCTCTTAGGATATGATGAAGTATTTAGTGTAAACAAAGCTGAGGTTGTAAATTTAAAGAACAAATCAGACATTCTATTTAGAGGTATTAAGACATCAGCAGGAAATCAAACAGCTTCACTTAAATCACTAACTGGAGTGTCAAACTGGGTGCTTGATGAAGCAGAAGAACTTATAGATGAAAACATCTTTGATACAATAGACCTTAGTATTAGAGAAAAGAATATACAGAATAGAATCATCTTAGTATTGAATCCTGTTACAAAAGACAATTGGATATATGAAAGGTTCTTTGAGGGAAAAGGAATAGAAGCAGGTTTTAATGGCGTTAAAGACAATGTATGCTATATCCATAGTACATACCTAGACAATAAAGATAATCTCTCAGAGAGCTTCCTAGAGCGTGTAGAAGCTATAAAGCATAACAACTTCAAGAAGTACAAACAAAAACTGCTTGGACAATGGTTAGACCGTGCAGAGGGTGTAGTGTTTGATAATTGGTCAATAGGAGAATTTAATCCTGATGAATTGCAGGTATCTTGTGGTCTTGATTTTGGATTCTCAATAGACCCCGATTCTTTAACTTCTGTAGCTATTGATAAGAAGCATAAAAAGATATATCTGAAAGAAGAAGTTTATCGTAATGGTTTAAAGAGTCATGAATTAGCTACAATCATTTTAGATAAAGTAGCAGATACACTTTGTATTGCCGACAGCTCTGAGCCAAGACTAATAGCAGACCTCAAGCATTTAGGAGTAAACATTAAACCTGTTAAAAAAGGAACTATTGAAAGTGGTATAACTAGAATGCAAGATTATCACTTAGTAGTAAGTCCTGAATCAACTAATATAGCTAAAGAGCTGAACAATTATATATACGCATCGAAGTCCTCGAAATTATACGTAGATAACTATAATCACGCAATAGACGGAATAAGATATAACATTATTTATCACTTAGATAATCCAAATGCAGGAAAGTATTTTGTACAATAATTATATTGTTTTGATGTTTAATTGTTTTACTATATGATTGTAAAATTCTAAAAATTCAATATAATCTCTAGATGTTTTATCTGGCATAGTTAATAATGTTGTATAAGCTGAATGCACATAATCATTCCATTGTTTTTCTGTTTGAGCGAAAAAGTCGGTTGCTAATCTTATCTTTTCAACTCCATTCCATGTTTCTATTGTTTTATCTACTAATTTCATATCTTTGTTTTTTTATTTAATCGTTCAATTATGGTACAAATCTACAGCTTTTTTTTAAAACAACAAAATATTAACATAATTATTTACAAAGTTATTAACAATTAAAAAGTAGCACTAAACTAAATATCAATTTTTTCTATTATATAACAAGAGCATTATGAAAGTAAAGATTAAACAGGAAGGGCAAAAGACAAAGGAGTTTAAATTAATAAGCAGTTGGTCAGATGTCAATTTAGAAACTTGGCTAAAATTAATTGAATTTCAGACAGGAAGTAAGAGTAAGGAAGCAGAAGAAACAATAGCTGCTATGTCAGATATACCTAAGCAACTTATCAATCAGCTTAGTTTAAAAGATGTAGCTGTTATAATGGAAAAGATTTCAGAGTTACAAGCAGAGCAAAATAGTTCTTTAAAAAAGATAATTGAAATAGATGGAGTTGAATACGGATTTATGCCTGATTTGGATTCAATAACTCTCGGTGAGTATGCCGACTTGGAAACGTTTATAAAGAATGGAATAGAAGAACATTTGCCTGAAGTTATGGCGGTTCTTTATAGACCTGTAACAGAGAAAACAGATAGTGGAGTTTATACTATTGAAAAGTATGGTGGTGACTTAACTATACGAGCCGAACAGATGAAGAAGATGTCAGCAGAGCAAGTGCAAAGTGCATTGGTTTTTTTTTACAATTTCGTGAACGTATCGTTTCTGACTTTGGAATCATTTTTGACAATGAAGCAGAAGGAAATGAAGACTCAATAGTAAGTGAAAGTGTAAGTGAGAAATGGGGTTGGTTCGGTGTAATGCACAGACTCTGTAATGAACAGATTGTAAACTTAGAAAGGATAACAAATCTTAGCCTGTTAGAATGCTTAACTTGGCTCAGTTATGAAACAGATTTAAATGAAAGTGAAAAAACAAAATTAAATGGTAAGCAACAAAACTTATAATAACGTACTGAATAGATTACTGCTAATAGCAGAAAATCATGAGCAGATATTTACAACAAGTGTTGGAGATATTTGGGAAGTGGATATGGCTAAAAATACTAAGTTTCCACTACTTCACCTCAATCCAACTTCAGTAACTACAGGAGATTCTACTTTGACTTATAACTTTCAGATTTTCATTATGGATATGGTAGATGAAAAAGCTAATTGGACTATGAACAATGCTAATGCGAACTTCAGTAAGCTCTATAAAACTTTAGGAAACGAACAAGATGTATTTAATGAAACTCTGCAAATCTGTACTGACTTTATAGGAATGTTTAGACACTCAATACAGCAATCAACAAATAATGATATTAATGACGCTCTTTATTTTACAGATGACCAATTTACAATAGAGCCGTTTCAAGAACGCTTTGATAATCTTTGTTGTGGTTATGTCTTTCAGATAGGCATATTAGTACCAAATGATTTCCAAACTTGTGATATTCCTATGGGAACTTTACCAACAGGTCAAGGATATTAATGAAATTTAAAATAGGAAAATATAGAATAGAAATAGGGTTTTTTAAAATAACAATAAAAATATAAAATGGCAGATTTAACAGTAACAATAACAGAAGCGGTCACGCTTAATTCCTCTAATAGAGGTTCAACAAATTCAGTAACAACAACAGGGATAGTAGATGTACTTGAAAGAATATTAACTTGTACACATTCTCAGACCACAACAGTAGCAGTTTTTAATTCAACACCATACGGAGCAGATGGTGCTTTAGATGTAGAGAACTGTAAATACTTTAGAATCACTAATTTAAGTACTACAGAAGATATGAAAGTTGCTTTTGTAACAGCAAATACTAATTATCAAGTAACTGTAAGAGCAGGCGGTTCTCATATGTTGTTTCAAGCAGAAGAAGCATTGATAGGTGAAGAAGATGCAACTCCTGCATTTCCTACATTAGAAGATTTAGTAACAGTAGAAGTAAGACCATCAGCAACAACTGATGTTCAGGTAGAACTGTTTGCGGGGCTTGTATAATGAAAACACCTAGTCTTGAAAACTTTTTAAAGACCTTTGGCGATAAGGTTGTGTCTGATGCTAAGAAAAGTCTGCAAAAGCAAAAAGGTGATACTGCTTTAGGCAAGTCAATTAGATTTAAAGTAGTACCAACAGCTACAGGTTTTGATACTATGTTCTATATGAACGATTACGGAACTTATTTAGATGAAGGAGTTTCAGGGACTAAAGTAAAGCATTCATTTATAGACGCTAAAGGCAAGACTAGAAAAAGCTCTTATAGTTATACTAATAAACAACCGCCTTCAAGTATAATTGAAAAATGGATTAAGAAGAAAGGAATAAAAGGTAGAAGTAGTAAGACAGGAAGATTTATAACTAACAAATCATTATCATTTTTAATAGCAAGGTCAATTAAAATAAAAGGACTCAAAAGTCTTAGCTTCTTTCAAAAACCTTTAGGAGTAGAATATAAAAAACTAAAAAAACAAATATTAGATGTCTTGAAATTAGACATACAAAATTACATAACAACTTACACTAAATAAGATGCCAACCTATACAACTGAAGTAAACCAATCCCTTCCCTTTGACACAACTCCTGTAGGACAAAAATTAATAGTTGCACTATCCTCTGACTTATGTGTTGCAACTGAATATAATGTTAAATTTTGTTTTGAGATTAGTCTGTTTGATAGTTTTGGTGGTGTAGCAAATGACTTGGGTGTTTTTAAAACTACACCAAATAATGCAGGAGTTGGAATTTTAGACATAAGTAGAATTATAGAGAGTTATGTGTCAGCAGATAATATAGCTACAACAAATTCAGAGTTTAAGATAAATGGAGCATACGGAAGACCCATACCAACACATCTAATAGACAACTATAGTGAAGCTGCAAATAGTGTAAAAGTAGTATTTGTTAAAGGTTACACAGAATATACAGATAATACAGGTACTATTCAGACAACAAGCACAGTAACTGTTGTAGTTAATACAATAGTAAACGGATATGTAAAAGAAAATGATTTATTAGAATGGACAGACGCTACCTTTGCAGGTGATGCTTTTGGGTTTGGGTTTTCTTTAGAACCATACGCACCAACCACAGGGAGTAGTACTGGTAAATTTCTTACTAATTCACCATCTACTTTATATGCAGGTTTAAAAGATTATGGTACAATTTCATTCTTAGCAAATCACGGATTTGGGTCTGTTTCTGTTTCAGTAACGTATTACAAAATTACTATGTATGATAGTAGTGGTTCTAGTTTAGGAAACTTTGATGTTGAAAGAACTGAAGACAATGGAGCTTTTGATGGAACGACTGTTACTGCACGCAGTAGAATATTGTATATTGGAGCTTTTCCTGCAAATTTAAGAGTAAATAATACTTTTAATACCCAACTTAATAGTATAGCATACTATACCATAGGACTTTATGATAGTACTGATACTTTAATATCAGAGGTAAAAAGAGTTGATATATTATGCCCGAACTTAAAAAACTACGAGCCAATCAGACTTACTTGGTTAAATCAATTTGGTACTTGGGATTACTTTACTTTTAATCAAAAGTCAGTTAAGAAAATATCAACTAAAGGAACTACATATCAACAGTTAGGTGGTACTTGGAACTCAGATAATTATGAGCCGTATGGATATAAAGGTGGTAAAAAAACTTTTAGAGTAAATGCTTCTGAAACTATTAAAATGAATACAGATTATTTAACTGAAGAACATTCGGAGTGGTTTGAAGAACTTATAAATAGTCCTGAGATTTACATCTTAAAACAATGGGAAAGTCCTAGACAACAAACAGGTCCTGTACTCTCAGGCGCAATATTGGATACATTTAACCAATACTTGACTCCGTGTACTTTAAAAACTACTAGCTTTACTAAAAAGACAGTAGCAAATGATAAACTTATTCAATATACTTTTGAAGTAGAGAAAGCTAGAAACCTAAGAACTCAATCTATATAATGTCAGTACAACTAACAGTATATCCACAATGGTATAATGGTGTAGTGAATCCTATTACAGCGGTAGGTACAAACCAAATGCTTTCTGATCCTCAAAATTTTACGTCAGTAGGTTCAGGAACATATATAACAGCTCCTAATGCACAAACTGCTCAGTTTGGAGTTAATCATTTGTTTAGTAGTATGACTACGAATACTTGGTATGGAATAGTAAATAATTCTGTGGGAGCTTTAACAGGGGGTTTTGGGACTTGTACATATTATCCAGGATATGAGTGTATATTACAAAAGATAAATGGATTAGTGCAGGGCGGTTTGTATGATGGAAGGATAACTTGGAATCCTGTAATGACACCTCAAGCAGTAATGGTTAAAATATTTAATGGAACAACTCTTGTTACTAACATTACAGCAACTCCTACTGCTAATGATGATGCTACATTTCAATTCACAGCTCCAAGTACAAACGATACTATTATTGTTATTGATTATGACAACACAGTTAATCCAATAACACTAAGTTCAGTTTCTGTAAAGGAAGCACCTGTACAACCAACTCAACCTATAGGGTTACCTAACAATGGCTCTGTTATTTGCGACCTTTATGAAGATGAAGACATACCTTTGACTCTTAGTGTAGATAACTTCAAGAACGCTGCTGAACAAGTACAATCTTATTCTAAGGCATTTAATTTACCTGCTACAAAAAGAAACAACCAAATCTTTGACAATATCTTTGAAATAACAAGAAATGTAGATAGTAATTCTATTTTATTTAATCCTTATAGAAAAACAAAGGCAGTATTAAAGCAAGATGGTTTTTTAATCTTTGAAGGATATTTAAGAATGTTAGATATATCTGAAAAAGATGGTGAGATAAGTTACAATGTAAATCTGTATGCTGAAGTAACTGCACTAGCCGACACTTTAGGTGAAAGAACTTTTAGTGACTTAGACTTTAGTGAACTAGAACACGATTATAACATATCTAATATAACAGATAGTTGGGACGGTGTTTTGCCTGTAGCCGCTTTACCTATTTCTTCATTCGCTAATAATACGGGAGTTGCAGGGGCTACTACTACTAATGTTTTAAAATATCCAAATGTAGATTGGAATCATCAGGTGTCTGTAGATACTAGCGGAAATCCTGTGTTGTCTAATTTAGAATGTGCATTTAGACCCTTTATAAAATTAAAGTATTGTATTGATATGATATTTAGTGCACCAAGCACTCCATTTTCTTACACTTCTAGCTTCTTTAATGGTGCAGAGTTTGGTAATTTATATATGGATTTTAATTGGGGTTCAGGCAATGCTCCTGTAGTATTTAATTCTAGTGCAATTGTTTTTAGAAACTCCCCACAAGCACTTACCACTTCTTTCGCTACACTAGATTTTACTTCATCTTCTCCTGCAACACTAGGTTCAGAGTTTGGATATTCTTCAGGAGTTTTTACAGCACAAACAGATAATCAGTTTTATAACATTTCTTTTGATATAAAGTTTATCCTTGCAGGTCTTACTTCCCCTCCTGAACAAATGACTATACAATGGCTTGTAAATGGAGTTTCTACCGATTTACAAGTATCACCTTTCATGACTACTACGAGTGGAGCATGGGGTTATCAAGGAGTTTTTTCAGCTACATTATCTTCAGGTGATACTATTTTATGTCAAGCCAAGAGTACAAGTACTAATCTACAGATGGTTGGTGGACAAAACTTAATTTCTGTAATTACAAGTTCAGACCAAACTACAACCTCAACTCTTTTACAAACTTTAAGAGGTGAACTAGGACAATGGGATTTTTTAAAAGGAATAATGACAATGTTCAACTTGGTAACAATGCCTGATCCTGACAACCCCAATAATTTATTGATAGAACCTTATGCAGATGTATTTATAACACCAAAAGTAGGGGCTAATTTAGCTTCAAGAGGCGTTGAGTATGATTGGACAGAGAAAGTAGATATATCAGAAATGAAATTAAACCCTTTAACTGATTTAAGTTTGAAAACTATCTTTAAATTTGTAGAAGATGATGATGATTTTTGTTTTAATGAATATAAAAGGCAAGTTAGTGGTCATTTATACGGAAGTCTAACTTATAGCGCAGTTGAATTTAATATATTAACAGGGACTGAAGAAGTAGTAGCAGAACCTTTTGGTGCTACAGTTATCAAGCAATTAGAATCTCAATATTCAGACTTTATAATACCTGCAATTTATGCTAAAGGTGATGATGGAGAGTGTACAGGGTTTGACAATTCTCCTAGAATTATGTATAATGATGGGAAGAAAACTTTAACAAGTTGTACTTATTACGTCCCTGCACAGAACGGAATCGGTGACCTTTATGCATCTAACATTTTACAGTTTAGTCATTTGTCTGCAATACCAACAATTGTAGGTTCTACAGTAGATTATAATTTCGGACAATGCCAATTAGTAAATGGAGTAACACCTGTAGCTCCAAATCTGTTTAATAGATTTTGGCTTCCTTATTATTCACAACTTTATAATCCTAACACTAGAACAATGACTATGAAAGTTAATCTGAATGCAGGAGATATTAATAGATTCAAGTTTAATGATAAAGTATTTATAAAGAATAGAATATTTAGGGTGAATAAAATTGACTACAAACCAAACGACTTAGCAACCGTTGAATTTATACTAATAGAATAATGGGGCAAATAATAGAACCAATAGCAGGATTTACAGTATCTCCTCAGTCAATATCTAATTTAGGTGTAGTTAGTTTTACTGATGGAACAAATACTATATCTCCTAATCAAAGACAATGTGAAGCGTATGGGTATAGATATGATGAAACATCTGACACCTGTTATGCTTTTAGTTATAATACAAATTTAGAAACAGCTTTTAGAAATACCAACAACGCAATAAGTGGTGCAGGAAATGTAACAGAAACAGGCACTAACAACACTTACATTATGGGTGAAAACAATACTGTAAGGGGATTGTCAAGAAATAATGTAGTAATAGGAAATAATAACGAAATAGCTAGCAGTACAAATAATGCTAACGTCTTTGGCACTTTAGGTGAAGCTACAGCCACTAACTCAATAGTCTTAGGTGGTAACGCTTCAGGTGATAGTTTAGGTGAAAGGCAAAGCATTACTTTACTGTTTGGAACTGAAACAACAGACAATACTGTTTCTGATAGTTTCTTAAATAATACTTCAGGCAGTTATTTTGCAATTCCTGAAAATACTATAATAGCTTTTCAAACTGAAACAGTAGCAGTAAGAATAGGTGGTACAGGAGCAGGAAATAATGGAGATTTCAAAGCATTTATAGAAACAGGTGTTGCTATTAATGAAGCAGGAACTTTAAGTATTGATAAATCAAGAAGTACAATAGCTAATACAGGAACAACTACTGGTTGGACTTGTGATATTTCAGTATCAGGAACAAATCTTGTACAAACAGTAAAAGGTGCAAATAATAGAACTTTAATGTGGGCTACAACAATTAGAATGACACAAATTAAAACAGGAGTAGCACTTTAAAAAATAAAGATATGGCAGAAGAATTAGTAATGAATGTAAAGAGTAACATTAAAAGTGTTACTAAAGAAACTCAAGATTGGGCAAAGTCTTTAAAAGAAGTAAATGAACAAATTGAAATTCAAGAAAAAGTTATAACTAGCTTAGATAAAGACCTTATAAAATTAAAAGCACAACAAGATAAAATTCCGAAGGGAGCTTGGGTTGCAGGTATGGATAGTCTTAATGCTAAAATAAAAAAAACTACTACAGAAATAAAACTTGAAAAGAATGCATTAACAGGATTAAAACAAGAACAAAAGAAAGCATCATCTGAAGTAAAGAAATTTAATGCAGCACAAAAAGAAACTAATAAAGAGTTACAGGAAGGAGTAGGTAATTTTAGAGTCATGGGTGTTTCTTTAAATGGTATTAAAGCGTCATTTGGAAAGATAATCCCTTTAGCAAAAACTATGTTTGGTACTATTAAAGCAGGTTTAATTTCAACAGGGATTGGTGCTTTTGTAGTTCTTATAGGTTCTTTAGTTACGTTTTTTACAGATACCAAAAGGGGTGCTGATAAATTAAGTCAAGCTTTTACAGCTATGGGTGCAGTTCTAGATGTCCTAAATGATAGAATGAGTAAGGTTGGAGAAGCTATTAGTTTTATATTTTCAGGAGAATTTAGAAAAGCAGGTGAAGCTTTAAAAGGTACTTTTTCAGGTATTGCTGATGAAATGGAAAGAGAAGTTAAAGCTATGGTTGCTTTAAAGAAAAGAACACAAGAACTTAGAGATGCTGATATGGAGTTTATGGTTCAAAAAGCAGCTACTAGACAAGAGATAGAAAAAGCTAGATTAATTGCAGAAGATGAAACAAAATCAGCACAAGAACGATTAGACAATCTTAAAAAAGCCCTAGAACTTGAAGAAAAAACCACGCAAAGAGAATTAGTTTTAGCTAAAGAAAGAATGGATATCCAAATACAAGAGATGGCATTAAGTGAAAATTCAGCAGAAGATGAACAGAAATTAGCTGAACTTAAAGTAGCTTTAATTGAAAAAGAAACAGCTTCTGTTAAAATGCGTAGGCGAGTTGTTACTGAGGTTAATAGTTTAGAGCGTGAAATATCGGCAGAACAAAAAGCTAGAGAAAAAGAAAGACTTGATGGTCTAGAAGCAGAAAGAAAAGCGCTTCAAGATATAATGGACTTGGAAACTGAAAGGTTAAATCAACAACTTATAACCGCAGCAGGACTATTAGATGCGCACTATCAATCTCAACTAGAAAAAATAGACCAAGAAAAAAATGCAGTAACAGATAAATGGTTTGCAATAATAGAAGCGGAAGAAGAAGGTTCGGCAATGAGATTAGAGTTAGAAAAAGCGTACCAAGAACAACTTGCTGCTATTGATGAAAAGTTTGCAAAAAAGGATAAAAAGAAAGTAAAAGATGCCACAAGGACTTTCAAAGAATTATCAGAGCAAGAAGTTAAGTGGGCAGATATGACAGCTAATGAAAAAATGAATATTGCCTCAAAGACAGCAGGTACATTAGCTACTATTTTAGGTGAAGAAACAGCAGCAGGAAAAGCAGCCGCTATTATTCAAGCAACTATTGATACTTATAAATCAGCTCAAGCAGCTTATGCTTCTTTAGCAGGTATTCCTGTAGTCGGACCTGTTCTTGGTGGAGTTGCAGCAGCAGCAGCAGTTGCTTCAGGTATTAAGAACGTTCAAGCTATCCAATCAGCAGGTGGTGGAGGCGGTGGTGGTGGGAATATAACAGCACCTGCTACAACTACAACTGAAACTCCTGCACCACAAATGATGTCAGGAGATTTTGACTTAACAGGTGGAATAGCTCCTGAACCTGTGAAAGCATTCGTAGTTACAGACGAAATGTCTAATAGCCAAAATCAATTAGCCAATATAAGACGTAGAGCTACAATTTAAAAATCAAACAAATACTAATTTAATCTATTATATAATATGCCTTGTGAAGAATGTGAAAACGGAAAAGTAAAATGGGGAAAGACAGGAGAATGTCAATATGACTCCATAGCTGAATGTGAAGCAGCTAACAAAGATTATTACGAAAAAACTACATCTATTGTAGAACTTGTAATAAATGATGATAACCAAGAATTAGCTATTGATGCTATTAGCTTAGTATCTAGTCCTGCAATAGAGCAAGATTTTGTCTTCTTTGGAAAAGAGAAAAACAACTTGACTTTTGCTAAGATAGATGAAGAAAAGAGAATGCTAGTTAGTCCTGCACTTATTCCTAATAAGCAGATATTCCGTTATGATCCTAACACAGATTCAGACTACTATGTTTACTTTAGTCCTGAAACAGTACGTAAGGCATCTGAATTATATTTAAAACATAACAATCATCACAAAGCTACTCACGAACACAACGAAAGAGTTTCAGGTGTCTTAACAGTAGAGTCTTGGATTAAGGAAGGAGAGAGTGACAAATCAAAAATGTACGGCTTTAACTTGCCTAATGGCACTTGGTTTGTTAAAATGAAAATAGAAAATGATGAACTTTGGAGTAAGATTAAAGATGGTGAACTTAAAGGACTTTCAATAGAAGGCTACTTTACTGATAAGATGGAAACAATGTCAGAAAAAGCACCAACTGATGAAGAAATACTAAGTGCTTTAAATGAAATAATCACAAAATCAAACGGATAAGCAATTATTCTATTATATAATACAAACTCACTATAAATAAAAATTACTATGGATTTAAAAGAACAAATATTAGTAGCTCTTGGACTTAACAAAGAAAAAGAAGTTTCTCTTGCTTGGCAGTCAAAAAGTGAAGACGGAACTATTTTTGTAAGCACCGCAGAGGAGCTAGAAGCAGGGGTAGACATCTCAGTTCTAACTGAAGACGGCACTACAATTTTATTACCTGTAGGTACGTACAAAACGGATACAGGAGTATCTTTTAGAGTAGAAGAAG
>CAACVF010000134.1_pt1 | contig 12155 bp, 9 predicted proteins | sample 2381781 | NCBI WGS metagenome assembly CAACVF01 (sample SAMEA5211967, study PRJEB30684) | marine metagenome | biome: Marine; feature: Epipelagic; material: Water | collected 2015-10-15 | depth 60 m | reverse complement strand
TTGGCTAAATGAAGGCATATTAAGTAATCCTCCATCTGCAAATTTAACACCACCTCCTGCAGAGTTCATTGCTGATAATTGATTTCTAAACATTGATGTACTTCTTTTATTAATAACAGCCTCGCCCCCTTCTAATTCAACCACTCTACCTCCTACTGCAAACTTCTCTCCTCCATTAGCGTGCGACCTTCCATGTACCATTCCTCCATTCGCAAAAGTATCTACAACCCCACCATCTCCAAAAGCATCCTTCATTGCTTTAATATTAGAGAATAAAGATATAAGAGTTGCTAGAGTAGTAACCATCCCTATTATGTTTTTAGGGAATGGTTGTGTTGATTGTGATGCAACACCTTTACCAGCCAATGAAAGTGCTTCAATATTGTTTGCTATTGCTGCTGCAGAAGAAATTGCAATACCTGCTTTTCTAATACCTTGCATTTTTTCATCCTCTCCTGCTAACTGTATAAGTTGGTCGCCTAAACCAGCAACAGTATCCAGTTCTTTTTTCCTTGCTTGAGTAGTTGCTTCAATAAATGCCAATTCATTGTTTAATATATTAAGAGAGACTTCAGAAGTATCTTTCTCGTAACCATGCCTCAAGCCCATTAAACTTGTTAAATGCTGTTGCTGTAGTTCAAATTCTCTTTGGCGAAATTGTTCTTCTGTGATTTCTTTATCTATTAGTTTTTGTGTTTCTTTAATTAGTTCCTCGTTTAAGAAATTATCCAACTGTTCTTGGTGTTTTTTAAACGCTTGCTCCTTTTCTTTTTCTTTTTTCTTTTCTTCTCTATCTAATTTATCTGCTGCTTTCTTAGCATCTTTAGCATCTTGTTCTGCTTTATCTTTCTTTATCTTTTCTTCTGATTTTCTAGTTATTTTGGCTAATTCAATCTTTTCTTGCTCAAACTCATAAAGTCTATCTTTTCTTAATGCTAAATTTTCTGTAAGTGCTTCTAATTCTCTTGCTAATCTTTCTCGTTCAGCATCTTCTCCTTCTGTTCCTTTAATTAATTCTAATTCTTTTTCTCTAGCCTTTATTGCCTCATGAATTTTATCTATATTTTTCTTTGTATTTTCTATATTTGAATCAGTAAGGTCAAGTAGTGTTTGTAATTCAAAGGCTAAATTCTTTAACCTTTCTGCAGCATCAATTGCTCCTTGATCTTTTGGGCTTATTATACCTAAATACTCACCAAGATCTCTCCAACCTTCTGTGCCAGTAAGAGTGTTTAGAGTTTCTTTAACTTTAATAAGTTGTTTTTCTAGTAATCTTAATGGAGATGATTCTTTAAGGCTTTTCCCTAATTTCTTAAAGAATTCAACCCAAGCATCCGCATCATCAGTTACTTCATTTGTCAACTCTGTTAAATTTTGAATAACCTCTCTAAGTGCTGGAGAAAGTTCCTCTCCTACTTCTTGCTGTAACCCATCCATAGCAGAAGTTAATTTCTTAGTATCTCCCTCAAGAGTATCTTCTATAATCTCAACCATTCTGTCTAGTTGACCATTAGCATCAAAAAACGACTCAGTAAGGTTGTCTATAGTTTCAGAACCTCTAATCATTGTATTAAATGCAGCGACCTGCCTTAAATCAACAAGACCCATGACCTCCTCATTTGAAAGACCTTCTTTATTTAATTGTGTTAATGCTCTTTGTAAATCAGCACTACTATTAACAGTAAACCCTAAATGTTGCGATAGGTCAGAGGTTGTATCTTGCATTTTTAAGAGTATGTTTCTTAAAGATGTACCTGCAATAGAAGCCTCAATACCAGTATCTGTTAATGTTGACATTACTGCTGCTGTAGATTCTATGCTAATACCTGCTGCTGCGGCAATAGGTGCTACTTTAGTCATAGATGTTTGCCACTTCTCAATATCCATTGCAGAACTTGTAAATGAAGCAGCCATAACATCTGTTACTCTACCAGTTTCGCTAGCATCTAAACCAAAACCTCTAACTGCAGCACCTGCTACAATTGCTGCTCTTGCTAAGTCAGTATCGGTTGCTGTCGCTAAAGCAAGAGTTGCTTTTTGAGCATTTAATATCTCTCCTGTAGTAAATCCTAATTTACCATAATTTGTTTGTAGTTCTGAAACTTGTGTTGCTGTAAAGAAAGTTGTACGTCCTAACTGCTGGGCAGTATCACTAAGCATTTTAAATTGAGTATCATTAGCCCCAGTAATCGCCTTAACTTTAGCCATTTGAAATTCAAATGCTTGCCAAGACTTTACAACGCTACTAACTATTGATGATATTTTTTTAAATGCAACAACAGCAGCCATTACACCTGCAGCCATTTTAGCCATCCCTTTGGTTAATCCTCCTGCAGATTTAGTTGCTTTTTTTGTACTCTTGCTTAAATTGTTTAATTCTTTCTGTCCTTTTACCTGTACCTGAACTACTATTTTTTCTGTATTTGTTGCCATATTATTATATATTAACTAACTTTCGCTTTTGTGTTCTTTTGAATTTCTTTTCTAATCATACTCGCTACATCTTCACCAATAGATACTGCTAATCTACCTGATACTTTGCTCTTAAACTTGTTTGCTACATATCCTGCAAAGTTTGTTCTTCTTAAACTATTACCTGCTGTCCAATAAACATAAGGTTTTCCATAACCTTTTTTCAATAGTTTAGCATATATTCTTGTTATTGCTGCAGGAGTGGCATCTACTCCTTTCTTTGCTCTAGCCCAAGATGCTATTGCACTATAATTAGGAGTTTTAGCAAACTTAGGATTATTAACTGCCTGCCAATAACTAACAGATGATATTATCTCTAAAGTAGTTCCTTTAATCTTATACCTCAATCCTCTGCTCAACTTACCTGTAGCAACGTGCTGTTGTGCAATAAGTTCTTTCTGCAAACCTACCTTTAGCATTTGACCAACTCCTTTAAATGCCTTTAATGTCTTGTTAAATTTAATCATCAGATACTCTGTTTCCTAAACTTCTCCTTAATATTTTATGAGCATTATCAAATATATCAGTAGCATAAACAGGAATTAAGTATTCTTGTTTTTCTTGTATTGATATTCCTGATATTGATACTTTCACCAAAGATGTTTCCTCTGTAGTAAAATATGCTAAAACAATATCATTTGCAGTTTCTGCTATGAATGTTGAGGTAGATATATTAGTTGTAACATTAGTTGCAGGGAATGTTATTGAATTTGATGATGTTTCTGTATATTCAATTGATGTTAATGTGTCATTTATATTTGGTTTGAATGTTTTTATATACAAAGTACCAGCACTTGCGCTAATAATAGATTTAACATTTATTTGATATTCATTACCTCTAACTAAAGATAGTTTCTGATAAATACCACTATATGAAGGTAATCCACCTGTTTCTTGTGCATGAAAAATATAAGCCCCACTTGAACTGGTTGGTGCTGATACTGAAGTGTATGGCGCACCACTTGTATGATACCTATACCATCTTCCTATTGTAGATGGCGCACTATTTATTAAAGCATCAGTATGTGGATCGGCTGCTGTTGTGGCATAATCTGTATCTGAAGTAAGTTGAACTCCATAATCAGAAGCATTAGCCCAATTGACATACTCTCCATTATAAGTTGTTATACTAGAAAATACTTCTAATCCACTCTGCTGTGCAACCCCTCTGCTTGATATTTCTTTACTATTTGACATATTTTATATTTTCATATTACATTCCCATATTAGTATTACTATCATCAGGAGCAGGGTCGCCATAACCTCCATAAACCCCTCCCCAATTAGATGTAGTACCAGAACTACCGAAAGATGGTGATTGACTTGCAAATGCTCCAACCTGCATCCATTCAATTAATTCTACTTTTGTAGGCTCATTCCTGCTTGGCTGATAGTCAACTACTTTATTTATTCTCCAATAAATACCATCTATATAAACTAATTTTGTAAAATCTAAATAAACAATATCTTTTGCTTTTAAATCAAAATAAGCAGTTCTTAATTTTGGTTTTGATTTTAACATATCAAACATATTATGATAATATGTATCAAAAAGACCCTTTCCAGTTATATAAGACGAGTAAACCCCTGTAGAATCATTAAAATCTCTAACAAATACATTACCATAAGATAATACTGGACTTGAAGCGTCATCTCTATTTATTGAGGTTGCTTGAGGGTATATACCTGTTAGATTGTTATTGTTAATAGTAACAGAAGCGTCTGCACTAATCCACTTATTTACATTTGCCCAAGTTTGTACTTTAGCAAACTTATTACCACTACTTGTTGCAGGAGAGTATTTCTTCCAATACAAAAGTCTTGGCTTAAAATTAAATCCTTTATCTGGTCTTGTCGTACTAGCAGGGTAAGTGTTATCAGCCCATAAACATCCAGAATAAGGGTTGTCACTATCACCAGAACCTGTGGTGTCTTGGTCTTTCGCATTAAAAGTACCTGAAAAGAATGGATTTTCATATTTACTTTCTCCTTTCTCAAATGTACTAGGTAATGTTTCTTGGTAAGGATATTCGTCTTTTATTCCATCAAAATATTTTTCACCTCTTGATTCAACAGTTTTATCACTACTGTCTGGTTTATATTGAAAAATAACATCTCTTTTTAAATCAGTTTCAATCCATTTGTCAGTTATTTCTTTACTCCTGTCTAACTTATAACTCCAGTCTATTGCCTCTGCATAATCTTTATAAAATGTGTCAAATGGTTCTATAAAAACAGTTTTTTTATTTGAATCTGTAGTCATTTTAAGGTTAAAAGCATGAGCAATTCCCTTGACAAAATCAACTTGCTTATGGTTAGGATCAAGAACCCTGCTTAAATCATAAGTTTGACCATACTCCACTCTGTTTGGAGAGAACTTAATATCAAAATTATTAAAGTCTTTAATTCTATGATAAACATTGATTGCAAAGTTTTGGTCAATATCATTTGTATTTGTTATTTTAAATCCTGTTGTAAGTCTTATTTTATCTCCTTTATTAAGCCAATGCTCTGTAATTGAAATAGTAGATAAATCAGCAAAATTTGTAATAACTGTATTATATTGGTTACAAGTAGAAACACTATTATTAGCAATTTGATAGGGAGATTGAGTGTCAAACGCCCTGCCTATTATATTCCAACTTGTCTGCCCTGCAGTTTGAAGTTCTAAATTCACACAAACTTTAATCTCACTTATTTGCTTGAGTCCTGTTCCTCCTTTCCATCCACTAGCAAGTCTGGCTTGATGTTTATCTAAAACTATATCGTAAAAACCATACTCTCCTATTGTTATGTAATCATTAGTTAAATCTACCCTTGAACCTGTATCTAAATTTATATTCAAATTTGAGGATTTTAAATTCAGTAACTTTCTACCACTACCAGAATAATGTTCATTATAATCATCAAAACTTACAAAACCACCATAGTATGCTTTAAAAATACCAGCATCACTTGCTGTAGAAGAAGAACCTGCGTTCCATACAGTTGTTGACAATGTTTCTCCATTTACAAAAGTAGTCTCTATTGCATATTCTTCGTACCTATCATCTGGATTATTATATTGAAAGTTAGGTAATAGCCATACTAACTTTTTAAACATATCTGTCTCCATAAAACTTGACTCTATAGTATATCCTAAGTCTTGAAATATTTTATTTAAAGTGTCTTTAACAAATATTGCTGGTCTCCAGTCTGGAGATGGGGTTGGAGTGTTGTAAGAACTGCCATCATTAAAATAACCGCTATAACCAACTTTAGCAGCAGTACCTGTGCCATTATAACCATAAGCAGTATCTAAAAGTTGTATTGTTTGACTATCCCCATCTACATTAAAATCACCATAAGATGTTATAGGATATACTACTGGAGAATTACCTGTATTGCAATCATCATAAAGCCAAGTAAACATAATCTGTTCTTTATTATACGCAAGCCCTAGTCCATCTGAACCCCAATTTATATCATTCAAATATCTATTAGAAAGCCCATCAGCCCAATTCAAATTATTACCATAAAAAACACAATCATAATAAGAAGGAGATTCTCCATAACCGCCAACTCCAGTAACTCTAATTAAACCAAGTAAAGAATAGAATCCATCCACAAGTATTCTGCATTTTCTATTTTCATTAACATTTATATTTGAATCTGTAGTAGTTGCAAAAGGATGTCTAAGTAGTTTGTTATTGTTCTTGGTTGCAGGTATTTTAAATGTCTTACTGTAATCTCCGCTTGTGGATGTTAAGTCTTTTATATCTGATGTTTGTAGTGTTATCGCTAAAGGGAAATCTGAATGATCTGTTACATCTAACTCTCCAACAATACTATCACCTAAGGAAGCGCTTCCTATACTAATTGCTGTAACTCCAGAAAGAGAAATATTAGAAATAGTAAAAGAAGAAGCATTAATAGACTGAAAATTTATTATTAAGGGCGAAACAGCAGTAAATGTAATGGTTTGAATACCAGTAGTAGTAGTATGTGTTGTAAAACCAAAACCAGAGGCTAAAACCAATATGGTTGCAGAACTAGCACTAGAAGTTAAAGATGTAATTTCATAATTCAATGTATATGACTGCCCAGCAACTAAATTACTTGTATATAATAAAAAACTCGTGAAACTATCAGAACCAGCGTATTGTAAAGTAGTGTTGTTTGGAACTGAAAACCCACTACCTAAGGAAGCCCCTCCATTCGTAACAACATCATCAAAGTTAGCACTTCCTGCACCACCTCCTCCACCTGATGAGGTCATTCCACTATAATCTAGTATCTCTATTCTGATATTTGACATTTAATTTCTTTGTGTTATTAGTTTATGTGCAAAAGTATATTCAATATTAAATTTAACTAATCCTTGTGATTGATTAACAGTTTCAATATTACTATTTGTTATAATTACTGGTATATATTCTTTAGTAGAAGGTCTTAAATATGGATTAACTGTGTTGCCAAATGCGGTAGCATCTGTATCTTTCTCAATCCAAACATTAGGAGATAACATTATTTCCTCTAGCCATTTAGCACTTAGTTGATTTAAAGGCTCAGTATAAACACTTTGCGTTCTTTCTGCATTTACATTAGAAACCTCCCTTCCTCCTTTATATATATCACCACCTCTCATTGTATCTGATATATAAAGAGAATTGTTAAGAGGAGCGCCTGTATTTGTATCATTCTGATACCAAGTTCTGTCAACACTCTTTCTTTCAATTACATCTCTGCTTATTGTTAAACCTTCAGCCACATCTCTCTTTGCTGTATAACTGTCAATACCTCCTACAGAGTTTAACCAATGAAATCTAACAAAAGCATAAGGGTTTTTCTCATCCTCTCTGTCTATAGTATAATGCCTATAATGAGTATGTCTTGTTACTGCACCTCCTTGAGAAGCAACGTACTGCAAATGAACTCTGTAATGATTCGTAGATGGTGTTATCAATCCATTTGGATATGCAGCAACAGTTAGTGCATTTTCAGAAGTGTCTGTTGCATTAGTATAAGTACTTCCATTATTTTGATTTATATAAGCAGGAGACACGTTTTGAACACAAACTCTATTTTGTAAAAACCCATAATTGCTCGGCTTTCTTAATGTTCCTGAAAATTCTTTAAGATAAAAAGTATCTCCGTCAGAGTTCTTGCAATGCAGTCTAATTCTACTAACTGAATCGGATGATGATGTACCTGTACCAACCGCAACCCTTCGTTGATACCAATATAACCATTCTGCTTCTTCATCCATTCTAACTTGTTTTGAGAAATTTGCAGTAGTGCTATTATTATGATTAGGGCATCTACTCATAAATCCATTACTATCGGTTGATGGTATTGTTTCGCTAATAGAAAACTTATCATTATAATAAACAATATCTTTATCAAATTGGTCAACTGAATTTATAACACTTAATAATTCAGAAGTTTTACTACCTGTTCCTGCTGCTACTGATACAATCTGCCCATCTCCATTTATAACTTCACAAGATGTTATGACCTTCACATTTCTAAAAGAACCATTCTTAGATATATTATAATCGCTTATTGGACTACCTGATGTTCCACTACTATCAAGAACATTATCCTGCATTACCAACCCACCATTCATTCCTCCATAAAAAGCACTCTGCCAAGTTCCTTTCTTTATTGGGCATAAACTATAAGTAATTTCATCTGAAAGCAAGCGACTTATATCTACTGTAAATCTATGACCAGAAGGGGGAGTTCCATCATTATATTTTTTATTCGCTATATCTCTGGATTTTTTTATAGTACCTATTAAATCCCAGTCATCAGGGAAAGTGCGTTGATAATCTGTAGTAGTATAAACCTCAAATATTACATTCACTATATCCCCATTACCAGTTCCTGATGCTGGACTTGAACCTGTCCAGTTATTTTTAGAAGGCTCTGTTATTTCATTTAATCCAGAAATTCCTCCCCATTGAATTTGGTATCTTAATGGTTCATTTGCACTTTTAAGATTATTAAATCTATACTCCCAAAAAGCACCTGCTAGATTTGATGAGTTTCCGTTTATTGGTACAAAACCCCAACTTACACTTCCGTTTATTCCTATTGCCATTTTTTAATATATTTTATATTTTAAATTGAGATAACCTTTAACATCTTCCATCTCTACTGCACTTAAAACTCTATTGAAAACTATCACTTCTTCTATGTTTGCATTGTTTAGATATGTAGTATTAGAAACACCAACTTTAAAAGGAGTTTGATTAAAATTAACCCCAGTCCAACCTGATATTGTGTTTGTTATAATTGAACTATTGTTATTCTGAATGTGAACAACTCCTGTTCCTCCAGTCAAATCCATTCTTATTATATTGTAGTCAGTTGTACTAGCAATATCATCAGTAAAAGAGTGATTATTGTCATCTTTCAATTTAAAGTAAGGTTTACCAGCCCTAGTACCTAGAACTATTTCTTCTTCAGCAGTATAATAACTAAAGTATGGTTGTACTGCAGTTAAATCCGTACTCTTACCAACAGCAAATATTGTAAAACTTCCTGTTAATGCAGCGTTTTTATCGCAAGTCATAAAAGCATTACTTCTGAAATTTATATAAGTTTTATCATTAGAACCATCATAACCATACCTTAAAGGCTGGGCAGATGATGTTGCTTGAGAGAAGTTGTTTCCATTAGTAGTCTGATCCGCCCAAGTAGAAACTTTTTTAGTAGGTATGCTGAAATTAACACCACTATCTGCCTTCAACCATAAAACACAACCACTATAATCAGTTGGATAATTAGAAACTGGTCTAAAGCATTTAGTAAACGCACTCATAGTAAATGTTAGTTTAATTTGCACCAACCTATCATTCGCCACTTCTTTAACTCTTTCAATTTCTATACTTTCGTCATTCAGATACGCTTCTACTGAAGTGTCTTGATAGTTTTTTAATACAAAGTCTAACCATTCATTAGCCAAGTCTTGTAAATTATCCCATCTCTTTTGTAGTTCAACTACTGATTGTGCGTCTTGAGAATATAGATTGTAAAAATTTATTTCAAATCCGTATTCCTCTCTACCATCATATATCGCTGGAATTATTGATGATGGAGGTTCAACCAGCATTAATGGGTATTTAGTGTCGTGTTCTTGGTTTACCTCAGTCTCGTAACCAAATTTCACATCACCATAAGTCCATTTGCTGTCAAATACTGTTATTATATCCGTTAATCTTGTTATTGCCATTATTACAATGTTATATTATTTTTATTATGTATTTTTTCCTGAACAGCAATTTCATAATCATTCTTAGCATTATTCCAACTTAAATAAGTTAAAACCTTGTATAAGTCTGTTTTCTTCACACTATCTATGTCGTTTTCGCCACTCATTCTAAATATCCCTTTTTCCGCAACCATATATAAACTATTAAGCCAACCATAAGGCTTTATGAATTTGTTGTAGAGTCCAGTTGTAGAAACTTTATTTTTTCTATTTCCACTTCCTCCTCTGTTTTCCCCAAAAACATTTGGAAAGTCCTTGTTAATTTTACGCTTTGCATTGTTAAAAAAAAACTGAATTCCCAAACGAAATTCATTTTCAATTCTTTAAACTTCTCAGTTTTTTCAGGTATTACATCATCATCATACTCCTCATCAACCCTTCTGCAAAGTATTGCCATTTGTTCTGGTAATATATCAAACCTTCCATGTTTCATTATTTCTATTGTACTTTCTAAGTGAGTTGATTCAATATAATCTCCAAATGTGTTTCTTCTTAAAAATTCTTTTGGAAATAAATATTCCTCACCATCTAAATCAAACTTATCTATGCCTTGAGGCTTGTATTCTTCTAAAGTTGAAGCGAAAACATCTACTGCATTATTTATACTATCAACATCTAACATATTAACCTCATTATAAGTTAGTCCAGTAAGATACATGAAAACATCCCTATTCATTTTCAAAACTTCTACTTCTGAATGATCTGCCTCAATAATATTACCCTCCTCATCTCTTTTATTATACTGATTCATGATTGCATACAAACCACACCAATATCTAAGAGTAATGTCCTTCCAATCTGTTGGAATTTCATAAGTTTTGTCTTGAATTTTAATTTCTACCATTATATGTTAATTTTTACTTATCTTATTTTCTAAAATATCTTGCAACATTTTTTTTGTTTCCTTCTCATCTATAATAATATCTGCTAGTTCGCTTGTCGTACCCTCACAATAAGAACCAATTGTTTCTAAACTATCTCTCATTAGAAAATCATTCTCTCCATCTTTCAATGCAGTTAAAAAACCAATAGCAGTATAAAACACCATATTTGGTATTAGAAATATAAACTCCTCAAGAATCTCACTTCTAGTTCTTTTACTTACCATAGTATCATAAAAATTATTAGAATAAAGATAAATAGAATCTAAAATATCTAAAAAGTCTTTATATTTACCATCACCAGCATCTTCAGTAGCAAAATACATTACTTTTTTGATTTTTTGTATATGAGTCTGAACAATCTCTTTGTGTTGATCGTTTATATAAGATATTGCTGTATTTTTCATAATTTTCTGATAATTTTTTTAGAATTACTCAAAACTAGGCAAAAATAGTAAATATACTATGAAATATTTTCACAATTTTTAAACAAACTGAAAAAAAATTAATTAAAGTACACTACCTTACCTCCTCCTCCCCAAATTTCTTTATTTACAGCCATAACTAAACAATCAACCATATCATCATGTTTTGCTGCTGGGAATCTTGTAAGTTGGTCAAGAAACTCTCTATTCCAGTCTCCATTTAATAGACTAACTCTGCCACTCTCAAGTGAGGCACTAATATCACTAACTCTCGCTACTTTATCTTTAGTTGGTGGTTTATCTTCTTTTACATTAAGACCTGTTTCTCTAACTAATGTTTGCACAATAGATTTACCTGATGCTTTAGGCTCAACAAATATTCGGCTTTTTGTAGTATATCCATTCTTTTTTACCCATTGAGGAATGAATTTAACAAGTTCTGGGAACTCTTTATGCACATTAATACAATCTACTATCTGCCATTTGTTATCTTGATAGGTATATGCTAGTAGTGCTGAAGGGTCATTTTTTTGGTTTGCAGTATATGCAGGGTCAATAACAAAGTTTATAGTAGCGTTATCTTTTCTGTATCTATCAATCTTAAACCAATCCTTATGAATCATACCACTATCTAATGGAGTTGGGGTTTGCTGTAATTGTCCAGCATAGCCATAAGTTCCTAAAGCACTCTTATAATCATCTAGCACTTCTTTACTAAACCTATCTTCCCAAAACAATCCATTTTCTTTATTATAAAACTTCTCTAATGATTTTGGTTTTATATTACCATCTTCATTTGTTGCAGGTATGCAAATATGTTTATATTTTATTCTTGTTTCTTTGTCCAATAAGAATCCACTTAAATCTTCTTCATGTACTCTTTGCATAATTATAATCCTCACTCCTATATCTGCTTGATTAAGTCTTGAGTAAAATGTTGTTCTATACCATTCGTTAGCATTATCTCTTTCAGTTGCTGAGTTTGCCATTTGAGGTGATAGAGGATCATCCACAATTAGAAAATCTCCACCCTGTCCTGTAACAGTACCACCTACAGATGTAGCCCTTCTCATTCCAATATGATTATTCTCGTATCTCTCTTTTAAGTTTTGGTCTTTT
>CAACVF010000232.1_pt1 | contig 12203 bp, 15 predicted proteins | sample 2381781 | NCBI WGS metagenome assembly CAACVF01 (sample SAMEA5211967, study PRJEB30684) | marine metagenome | biome: Marine; feature: Epipelagic; material: Water | collected 2015-10-15 | depth 60 m | reverse complement strand
TCGCATGCGATAGATCACACTGTGATCGCACTGTGATCTGAACTGTTTATTCATAAATTAATTAATGATCTTGCTTTACTTCTTATATACTTTACTTTACTATATAAGGGTAGGTTATAGTTATAAGGGTACTATAACTTCAACTAACTAACTAACCCTTTATATAGGTGATTAAGATGGCTAAAAAAGCTACTGATCAAAAAACTAAACCCGTAGCTACGGGACCGTTCGATCCCGCTGGTATATATACCGCTACTGGGAAAATAGCCCGCGCGCCTCACAACGCGGAACGCCATGAAGAGTTTAATGGCAAAACTATTAAAGAAATCCTAAGTATTAAGCCTACTAGGATGACCGTCGCAGATATTAAGTACGATCTAAAAACGGGCTTTATAACTATTGAATAAATAGTTAGGGGGACTACGGTCCCCCATCTTTTTACCTTTACTAATCACATCTGAACTGTAAACTCTGACCCTCTGTAAACTATTGATGGGATTATATTACCGACCATGATCTATAGTCACAGTCAAAGTCTAAGTATAGTTCTCTGTAAATTATATTCGGAATATTATTTCAGATCTGAACTCGGACCTCGGACTATAAACCTATTCAGATGTTCTGGGGTTTTAAAATAAAAAAAGGGCTACCGTAAAGGTAGCCCTAGTATTACGCTATTTTACTTCAAGCGTAATAAACCCCGTTTTTAAATCATACTTTATATCCGCGGGGGTTAACCTAGTAGGTTTTAAACCTAAAATATAACTTACCGTTTTACCGTTAAATTCCTTATGCCTACTAGCGTTATGTTCCGCCCTAGCTATTTTACCCGTAGCCTTATAAATAGCGTTACCGTTTAAACCGCCTAAGTTAACCTTAGGCGCGTTAGCTTTTACTTTTTTAGTTTTAGTATTAATAATAATACCCCTTTATTTAATTACGGTTTAGTTAGTTAGTAATATTAAATTAGTACCGTTTAACTTATTTAATATACCTAGTATTTTAAAGTAAACGTATATAAAAGTAAAGTAAAACCTAAAAAATAAGCCTATTATTTAAAGGGTTTTTTAACCCCCGTACCCCCCTTACGGACACCGCTAAAGCCGAAAGGCTTTAGTGTCGGTTTTAAAGATACATTCCAGTATAGTTTTACTTTTCGACAATAGTGAACTACACTATGGGGAGAGACAGTGGTACAAAAAATATTTTGCAAAAATTTTTTAACATATGAGATCACTACATGACGATTAGCAGAAACCTAATGCCTCTTCAATATGGTATGCAAACTGGCGGTGAAGCGGAGATGCGAGCCACGAACGACGCAGATCGGTCCATGCTCAGTAACTTCATGGGCGGTGGACTCAATGCCGTCGCGATGGATAAATTCCCGCAACTTATAGATAATCCTGCCTACCAAGGCATCATGTCCATGGCACCTGAAAACGTAGGCGAATCACTCATGAATCTTCCTGCTGGTAAAGCTGGTGGATTCTTAATAGGTACTGTATTTAAAAAAATGGATGATCTATACGATGCCAGAAGAACGTACAAAAAGGCAGAGGGTGGAAGCAAAGGTCTGTTTAAAAACGAAATAGATAAAATAGACGAAGAGATAGAAAGACTCACAGCAAGAAGTGAACCAATTATGAACGCATACATCAAATCTAGAGCCAACCAACCACCAAAGTTCGATCCAGTTTTCGCTCTTTCTCGGTTAAAACAAGGTAAGGCTAATCTTAAAACACAACTTGAATACGCAAAGAAAGACCCTCGCCCATCTCAAAAAAATCGTGTTGACCTGTTGAAAAATCAGATAAAGATGACCGAAACACAATTAGACAAATTAGAAAAAATGGAGTAACCTGAGCCATGGCAGAAATGAAAACTTCAAAGAGAATGCCATTATCATTACTGAACTATGGTTATCTTCCCGAAGACTATGAAGTAAAAGCAGAACCAGTCGTGTCCCCTGGACAAGTGGCATGGTTCGGTACTCAAATGGTTCCTGGTTCATCGGGACCAGACGTAGCAGGCAAGATGCCTGGACCACCGTCCTATGACCAACCAATATCAGAGTTCATGTCTGGCGAACCAATGCCCAGTTACGCAGAAAACATAGAAGAAGGTAATTACTTCGACGCCACAATGCAAGCGATCGGTGGCGCAGGAGATGCAATAAGTTATGCCGCACCGATCTTTGGACCATTCTCCGCTCTCCCGTATGGACTAGGAAGAGGAATGAAAGGACTCGGCACAGCGGGACAGATGCTAAAAGCAACTGCCAATATGCCAAAAGTAGATAACACGTTGGTATTCACAGGCGATAGAAAAACGAAAAACATTGTAGAAGAAGAAGATGCAGCAACTGCATCAAGTCGAACTAACAATAGAAACATAGAAACAGTTTCGGAACGAGGAGTTATCTCTCTTTTAAATGATCAAGACTACCTTAAAAAGAAAGGCATAAAATACGACGACCCTACCCAAAAATATGATGTGTTAGATGTAGTGAATCGATCACTCGATAGAATACCTAAAAATAATAGTGGTCAAAGAAACCACCTACAAAGACAGTTCGACGAATATTTACCTGACGAGTTTGTCAATGGACCACCGCGAACCATCGATGAAATAATGCAAGAGTTAGCTAGAAACAAACCGACAGTAAAAGAACACGTAAACATACAAGATCTTAAAGCCGACCCAGAAAAACCACTTGCGTATCAATTCTCAAGTCAAGCAGATGCCACACCTATAGTACCTGCCGAACTTGACGAATACACAACTGTTAGCGACGTCTACGCACAAATACAACCTAAATCTTATGGCACAACAAGTTTTTCTATACACGGTGGTAAGTATGGGGATCAAAAACTTTTCACAAGTGGTCATGAAAGTTTCGGTGGATATAATCCTAGAGTTATTCCTGGTGAGAACATCGATGATAAGTTCAACAGCAGAAATAGATTATTTCATAATCGTTTCGCAGTGTATGATATGCCAGACGGAAAAGTAGACTATGTCGCTGTAGAAAGTCAATCAGATGCATATCAGTTAACCAGAAAAACCGACATGTATAGATCAAGAGGAAGTAAGGGTTCTGTTCAACAACAATTACTGGATGATGCATTTACAGATCTAACATATACAAATAGAATGACAAAAGAAGAAATCCCTATGTCACGGCATCCATTAAACCCTAAAAGACTTGAAGAAGAATGGTTACCAGACGCAGACAGTATGTATATACGAGGCACCCGTGTAGATTATAAAGGCGGTGTAGACGGTCATCCTTATGAAGACGGATTTTTCGGCGCGAGAGCGAAAGGGTTTAGAAACACTTTTTCAATGGACGGTAGCCTAGTAGAGCACGGATATGAACACCCAATGCAGAATGTGATACAAGAATACTTTGACGATATTAGGGGAGAACATGTACCGATAGAAGACTGGACCGAAGTAAATAACGTACAAGAATCTATTCAAGAAGACTGGCTAGATATTGTAGATGATTGGAGAGATCAGTACTATTCAGACGGAATAGATCCCGCAGAACTAAACTTTGATGAAGCTGGTTTAACAGGCTTTTTAGATCGGTCTTTTGAATCTTTAAAACCATTGATGAGTAAACTGAAAATAGCGGAAGCACCTGTGCCTATGATAGATGATTGGTATCACATATCAACAAAATCTCATATTCAAAATGCTATAGCAGAAGGCGCAGACAGAATCAAATTCCCTATAAACGATAGAGCTTTGACCGACCAAATGATGGGGGCAGGTGTTCTACCGCCTCAAATGAGAAATTTTAACCGACCTATGCAAGTTAGAAATGATACAATTTTTACAAGCGATGAAGCAGTAGAATTAGGTAAAAAACACAAAAAATTTAACAAACAAGCACTCAACACTATTGAACAAGAGTACGGAATTAACCTTAACCGTAAAACAGTAAAAGACAGGTTTGATCAAGAGTTTATAGAAATAGAAATTACTCCAGAAATTAAAGAAGCATTTCAAACTCTACTACTCTCACGAGGCGGTCTCGTAAGACAACCACTTATGAATTTAAAGTATGACAGATGATTTTATAGAAAACGCAGAAGAGATTCCTCTCGACGTTTTAAAAGAACACTTAGAACTTACTGAGCGGTTAAAACAACTCAAAGACGTAGAGAAAGCTCAGACAGGGTTTCTTCCTTTCGTCAAGAGTCAATGGCCATCGTTTATACAAGGTCAGCACCATAAAACCATGGCAGATGCTTTTGATCGTATCGCAGACGGTAAGATAAAAAGATTAATTATAAACATGCCACCACGACACACGAAGAGTGAGTTTGCGAGCCACATGTTTCCTGCGTATCTCGTAGGTCGTAACCCTTCTCTCAAAATACTACAAGCCACACACACTGCCGACCTTGCGGTAAAGTTTGGTCGTAAGATTCGTGACTTAATGTTAACAGAAGATTTTCAAGCTGTGTTTGACAATGTGCTTATAAACCCAGACTCAAAAGCAGCAGGTAAATGGGAAACGCAAGATAAACGCAATACAAAACTTAGGGGTGAGTACTATGCTGCTGGTGTGGGTGGTGCACTAGCTGGTCGTGGTGCGGATCTATTTATTATTGACGACCCACACTCAGAGCAAGACGCCATGAACCCTAAGTCCATGGACGATACTTACGAGTGGTACACTTCTGGTCCACGTCAACGACTACAACCTGGAGGCGCGATCGTAATCGTGATGACAAGGTGGAACGTCAATGATCTTACAGGTAGATTACTCAAAGATGCGGCACGAGATCCGAAAGCAGATCAGTGGGAAGTTATAGAACTGCCAGCTATAATGCCGAGTGGTAAGCCACTCTGGCCAGAGTACTGGCGAATAGAAGAACTCGAAAGTGTCAAAGCATCCTTGCGCGGTGGACCAAAATGGCACGCGCAGTATATGCAGAATCCGACCTCCGAAGAGGGCGCACTTATTAAACGAGAATGGTGGCAAGAATGGACAAGAGATAAACCACCACCGTGCGATTATCTCATACAGAGTTATGATACAGCATTTTTAAAAAGTCAAATGGCTGACTATTCAGCTATCACAACTTGGGGAGTATTTTACCCAGAAGGTAGATTTGGGGATGAGATATATGACGGCACAGCACCACACATTATTTTATTAGATGTGCTAAAAGGTAGGTACAACTTCCCTGAATTAAAAGGTGTCGCATTAAAACAATACGAAGAATGGAGCCCTGACGTAGTGATAATAGAAGGCAAAGCATCAGGAGTACCACTCACACAAGAACTACGGAACATAGGTATTCCTGTACAAAATTTTACGCCATCTCGAGGAAATGACAAAGTCGCAAGGGTAAATGCGTCAGCACCGTTATTTGAGTCTGGCATGGTATGGTATCCTGATACAAACTGGGCACATGATGTGATAGAGGAGTGTGCTGCCTTTCCAGCAGGGGATCACGACGATTTAGTCGATTCAACAACACAGGCTCTACTACGTTTTAGACAAGGTGGTTTTGTTAAATTGCCGAGCGATTACGAGGAAGAGGTTTTATATCGCAAGAAAATGAGTTACTATTGATCAATAAATAAAGGTTTCTATTATGGCGATTGAAGTACAAAGATATCCAAACAAAGGTGTAGATCCTCTAGAAGAGCAACCACCAGAGGCACTAACAATAGAACTTCCTGAAGAAATGAATATTCAGGGAGAAACAGCAGCAGAGTTTGATATTTCTCCAGACGGACAAGCTGTACCAGTACAGATGACAGAAGAAATAGTTGCAACAGAGCATAATATAAATTTAGCAGACGTTTTAGAAGAAACTGAATTATCTAGAATAAGTTCTGAGCTCATATCTTCATACGATGAAGATAAATCTTCTAGGGAAGAATGGCTAAAAACATTTTCTGATGGTTTAGACTTACTCGGAATCAAAGCAGAAGAAAGAGACACACCTTTTCCTGGAGCCAGTGGGGTAACTCACCCTATTTTAAGTGAAGCAGCAACACAATTTCAAGCACAAGCGTACAAAGAACTGCTTCCACCAGGAGGTCCAGTCAAAACTCGGGTCGTTGGAGCCGAAAATCAAGAAACTATGGACCAATGTAAGCGCGTAAAAGAGTTTATGAACTACCAAATCACGGAAATCATGCAAGAATACGACCCAGATATGGATAGTTTACTATTTTACCTCCCTTTAGCAGGATCTGCGTTCAAAAAAGTGTATTTCGACTCACTTTTAAACCGTGCTACAGCCAGTTTCGTCAAAGCAGAGGATTTAGTCGTTAGTTATGACACCACAAACCTAGAAACTAGCCCTAGAATCACTCATGTCCTCAATATGACAGGAAATGACGTCCGAAAAATGCAATTAAGCGGTGTTTATCGTGATATTTCAATAGGAAGCCCTGGAGAAATAGAATATGATGACGCAAAAGAGAAAATGGACGAATTACAAGGTATAAGTAAGCCTACAAGTGACTATAATGAATATACACTACTAGAAGTCCACGTAAATCTAGAATTAGAAGGTATGGATGAGTACGATTATGCTGTACCTTACATAGTTACTATATTAGAGGATTCTGGTGAAATACTCGCTATAAGACGTAATTGGGACGTAAATGACGAATTATTTAGCAAAAAAGAGTACTTTGTACACTATAAATTCCTTCCAGGACTCGGTTTTTACGGTTTTGGATTAATTCACATGATTGGTGGGCTAACTAAGTCCGCGACTTCATTACTAAGACAACTTATTGACGCAGGTACGTTATCTAACTTACCAGCTGGGTTTAAAGCACGCGGTATGAGAGTACAGGGCGAAGACGAACCTTTACGTCCTGGAGAATTTAGAGATGTTGATGTTCCAGGAGGAGTTATCAGAGATGCGATGATGCCTCTGCCTTATAAAGAACCAAGCGCAGTATTAAGTCAATTACTTGGATTACTTATAGATTCAGGTAGAAGATTTGCTAGTATCGCAGATATGCAAGTAGGTGACATAGGCAGTCAGCAACTTCCAGTAGGAACTACAGTAGCTATGTTAGAACGTGGCACTAAAGTTATGTCGGCTATACATAAACGATGCCACTATGCACAGAAAAAAGAATTTAGATTATTAGCTAAAGTATTTGCTAGGTCATTACCACCAGTTTACCCATATGCTGTAGAAGGCGCAGATCAAGCAATTAAACAAACAGACTTTGACAACAGAGTAGATGTAATTCCTGTGAGCGACCCTAATATATTTAGTATGGCACAGCGTGTTATGCTTGCTCAACAAGAACTTCAAATGGCGCAATCAGCACCAGAAATACATAATCTACGTGAAGCGTATAAAAGAATGTACGAAGCACTAGAGATTAAAAATATAGACCTATTATTACCTGAAATGCAAGAAGTACCTCCAAGAGACCCTATAAGTGAGCAACAAGCAGCATTGATGGGGCAACCTATAAAAGCATTTGAGTTTCAAAACCATGAAGCATATATTGCTGCGCACTCATCATTTTTACAGAATCCAATGACTCAACAGAATCAAGTAGCAGCAACAGCGATACAGTCAAACATACAAGAACATCAAGCTATGCTTTATAAGATTCAGATAGAACAAGCAATGGGACAGAAACTACCAGAGATGCAAGATGGTCAAATGCCTCCAGAAGTTATGAATGAGATAGCATTAGCAGCAGCAACCGCTACGCAACAAGTTACTGGTCAAGCGCAAGCTATGGCTCAAGCAATGCAACAAGCACAAGTTGATCCAGTGGTAGAGGTCAAGAAAGAAGAAATTGCACAAAAAGCTCAATCAGACGCTTTACGAAGCGAGGTAGATTTAGCTAGAATAGAATCACAAGAAGCAATAGCTGAAATGAAAGTTGCACAAGATAGAGAAGAAGCAATGATGAGAGCGCAAAATGATGCGAATAAAACCTACGGTCAAATATTGAAAGATGTAAGATCGGCAGATACGAAAACTAAAGGGGAGTAACATGTATCGCAAAACTATGAATTACGGTGGGGAAGCAACAAAAAAGAAAAAGAAAAAGAATATGGCTGGCGGTGGCGAGTATAAAATGGCTGGCGGTGGCGAATATCGTGAAGGAATGAAAGAAGGCGGTCGTCCTGGTCTTTGGGCAAACATCCACGCAAAACGTGCAAGAATAAAAGCAGGTAGTGGAGAAAGAATGCGGGATAAAGGTGACAAAGGCGCACCAACTGCTGCCAATATGAGAGCAGCACAGAAAGGAACTAAGAAAAGGAAAACTAAAAATGCCTAAAAGTAAATATTCAGCTAAACAGAAAAAATTAGCAGCAGTTGCAGAACCTAGAGACAGTATAACTGGTGCGGATTTTAAAGCAATGAAGAAGGGGCAATCCTTCAATGTGGGCGGTGCTGTAGCTTCTGGTATGCATAGAGGATGCGGTGCTGTAATGGATAATAAAAGAAAAAGAACTAAATACTCATAGGGGTGATTATGAAAGATACAACTAAATATAAAACAGTTAGTGTACCAGGACCAGATCGAATAAATCTTGCTAAACCTGTAACTTCTGGGACAGCTTTATACAAAGATGTTTTTGGTAAAGGTCAAAGTACGGTGCAAGGTGGCGGTGCTGCAACTAAAGGTTTAAAATACAATACGAGCTCAAGCGGTAAAAGATAGTGAGTGCTCCAGAAGCATTTGTCTATAATGCTACACTAGATAGAATTATTGATGGAGACACATTTGATTGTGTTATAGATTTAGGGTTTGATGTGAGATTACATAAACAAAGAGTACGTTTAGCAGGAATTGATACACCCGAATCGAGAATCAACACAAAGAGATACCCAGAACGAGCTCAAGAAAAAGTTATGGGCAAAGCAGCAAAAGAAAGGTTAAAAGAACTTTGTACTGGTTCCTTCAAAGTTAAATCGTTAGGCAAAGGCAAGTATGGCAGAATATTAGGAGTTCCATACACAGAAGACGGTGAGGATATTTGCGCTAAATTAATAGAAGAAGGGCACGCTGTAGAGTATTGGGGTGGATCTAAAACTAAAGTATGGGGGCAAAATGGCTGAGTATCAAGGTAAAACAGTAAAATTAAACACACCGAGAGCACTCCGTAAAGGAGAAACTGGGCACGGTAAAAAACGTAAAGTCGTTTTTGTAAAAGACCCAAGTACAGGCAGAGTTAAAAAAATTACATTTGGTGATGCTAACTTAGGCATGCACAAAGGTGACAAAAAACGCAAAAAGTCATATTGCGCACGTAGTGCTGGAATGGGAAGCGATAGAACTAAAGCTAACTATTGGGCACGTAGAGATTGGGGTTGTTAATGGATCCTATATATCTAATGGAAAAATTTTTAAAAGAACTCCGTCTAAGACAAGCAGACTTAACTGAAGTCTTAAAAACAGGAGGTGTTCAAGATTGGGAAGGATATCAAAAAGTTCTCGGTGAGTTGACAGGTCTAAGCTCAGCCGAGAGAATATTATTAGACCTGCAAAAAAGTAATGAGGAAAATAATGTCAGTAAAGGAAGTTTTGGGAAACGATCCCGCAGGTAGTTCTATACCAGACCACGTAGATAATTCAAGTCGGTTTAAAAAGAAAGAAACTATAATATCTCCTGAATCAGTGGAAGAGGATGAAAGTTTGCTAGAACAACTTCCTTCCCCAACTGGTTATAGAATATTAATTTTACCGTTTAGTCAAAAAGCTATGACTAAAGGCGGTATAGCTTTAGCAGAATCCTATGTTGAAAAAGAAAGATTGTCGACTAATGTAGGTTATGTAGTCAGTGTTGGTCCAGATGCATATAAAGATAAAAATAAGTTCCCGAACGGTGCTTGGTGTCAAGAAAAGGATTGGGTTATTTTTGGCAGATACGCAGGCGCAAGAATTAAAATAGAGGGTGGCGACTTACGTTTATTAAACGACGATGAAATATTAGCCGTAATAGATAACCCAGAAGACGTAAAAACTCCCGTGTAACCACGCAAATAAGAGGATAGTATCATGGCAGAACCCATGCAAGAAGAAAACGAAGAGGTAGAGATAGAACTAGAAGCACCAGAGGCAGCAGAAAATGAACAACCAGAAGTTGAGTCTGTTGAGGAAGAAGTTGTTGATAAAGAAAGCAGTGATAAAAAAGAAGATAAACCAGAAGAAGAAATAGCAGATTACAGTGAATCAGTCAAGAAAAGAATCAATAAATTAACTTATAAGATACGAGAAGCCGAAAGAAGAGAGAAAGCAGCGATTGAGTATGCACAAAATGTGCAGGAAAAATTAAATAATACTCAAGCAACCCTTTCACAAAAAGATAAAAACCTATATGATGAATATAGTGCAAGAGTCCAGAGTCAGTTGAGCTCAGCAGAATCAGCGTATAAAAAAGCGCATGATATCGGTGATACAGATGCTATGCTTGAGTCTCAAAAAGAAGTTGCGAAACTTGCAGTAGAGTTAGAAAGTTTAAATAGAGTTAAACCAGAAACACCAGAAGGAGAAGGCGAAAAAAAGGTAGAGGTTCCACAACAAGCAACACCTGTAGCACCTCCTCCCCCGACGCCAGATCCACAAGCTCAAAAATGGGCAAGTGAAAACGATTGGTTTGGTTCTGATTTAGCTATGACTACAAGTGCTTTTGCTTTTCATAAAGAACTTGTAGAGAAAGAAGGATTTGATCCTGCTTCTGATGAATATTATAAGCAGATCGATAAAAGAATGGCAGATGCTTTTCCGCATAAATTGGGAAAAACTACACCAAAAAACGTTCAAGAGAATGTTGCGAACTCAAGCCGAGGGGCGAGAGGGAAAACAGGAAAAGGACGCACAGTCAAGTTGACACCTAGTCAGGTAGCAATAGCTAAAAGACTAAATGTTCCGCTTGAAGAATATGCAAAACACGTTAAATCGTGAAGGAGTTAAAATGGTAGATAAAAATAGTAATACCGTAACAGATCGATCTCCTCGATCTGCAGACAGTCGAGAGAAAAAGTCTCGTACCAAGACATGGCAACCACCGTCTTTATTAGACGCACCAACACCTCCAGATGGATATGTTTACAGGTGGTTACGAGAAGCAATGGTCGGAGTAGACGACAAAGCGAATATGTCAAAACGTATTCGTGAAGGTTGGGAACCTGTGAGAGCAGAAGACCACCCTGAGTTTGAAGCACCAACTGTTGATGAAGGTAAACACGCTGGCGTAATCGGAGTAGGAGGATTGATACTTGCAAAGATGCCTCAAGAACTCGTTGATCAAAGACGAGATTATTATGATCGACAAGCTGCTGACCAAATGCAGGCTGTTGATAACAATCTTATGCGAGAAAGTGACAGCAGAATGCCTATTAGTGACCCTAATAGAAGATCTCAAGTCACATTTGGTAAAGGAAATGATTCTTAGGAATCATTATTTATTAATATGACAATAAAAGGTAAAATACAATGGCGAATGTAAATAGCCCCAACGGTTTTACTCCTGCTTATCATATGTCTGGTGGTACTATAAGACCTTCAGAATTCGCAATCGCAAGTGCGACTAACGCATCTATCTTTAGTGGTGATGTTGTTAATCTATCTAGTGGTTACGTTATTCAAGGGACAGCGACTGGTGCTCCTCTAGGTGTATTCGCAGGTGTAGAATATACAGCTACTGACGGTTCTATCGTTTTTTCGAAAATGTGGACAGCCGACACAGCTACTCTCGGATCTGCTGATGCGAAAGCGTATGTTTATGCCGACCCTGATATTGTGTACGAGGCGCAGGGATCTGCAACTCCAACACAAGCAACAATCGGTACGACAAACACTATCACAACAACAGCAGGTGATTCTTCAACAGGTCGATCAAAAGAAGCAGTGACAGCTACTACTTCTAGTGGGATCGCGACAGTAGTGGGGTTTGTAGATAGACCCGACAACTCAATCGGTCAATACGCTAGAATGTATGTAATATTCCCAGCTTCTGTATTCGGCAATAACTAAAAGGTAATTTAAAATGGCGATTAATAGAGCGCAATTAGTAAAAGAACTCGAGCCAGGACTAAATGCACTTTTTGGTCTCGAGTACAACCGTTACGAGAATGAGCACTCTGAAATTTTTGATACTGAAAATTCAGACAGAGCATTTGAAGAGGAAGTGATGTTATCAGGTTTCGCACAAGCTCCAGTAAAAGGAGAAG
>CAACVF010000231.1_pt1 | contig 12221 bp, 15 predicted proteins | sample 2381781 | NCBI WGS metagenome assembly CAACVF01 (sample SAMEA5211967, study PRJEB30684) | marine metagenome | biome: Marine; feature: Epipelagic; material: Water | collected 2015-10-15 | depth 60 m | reverse complement strand
TTCTTGCCCATACAGAACAACGAACTCCTAACTCAAGTTGTTTTGCTCTTGCTAACTTCCAAGATGGGGCAACAAACAAAACTTTACATAAACCTTCATCAGTTAAATTAGTATGTGTTTTTCCACAACCTCCTTCTCCCAAATGTAACTCTTTGTTATAATGTTCTCTAAAATTAGCAATATCATATTCTCGTTCATATAAATTAGAACAAAACTCATCTCCACAACCATTTTTAAAAGTCATTTTTGTTTTATGAGTAAATACATTTTTACAAACAACATCACCCTTAAAATAAATACCATCCACACAAACACGAATTAAATTATCATAATTGATTTCTAATAATTGTTCTATAATATTCATTCTTGTATATGCAGTAATAAATGCTGTAATATGAGATAAATGTTGTGCATAAGGTTTTTCATATTCAACTTGTATTTCATCATCTCTAAAATATCTTACTGTTCCTTCGGTATGTTCTTGTATCATATACGCCATTTCATCATTACCTTTCATATAAAAAGAAGATGTTAAATTAACACTATTACTTGCCCCAGTCCATTTTGCATAATGACTTACACCTTCTTCCTTTTGTAACATACTTTCAGGAAAATCAAAATCAAACTTTTCAACTCCCCAACATCCACATAATATATCATATGAAACACCATTATCATCTAACATTTTTAACTCAACATTAGTATAAACATTTTTATTAGAATACATTACCATCTTATCATTTAGTTTCTTGAAATAGTTATCAGTAAATACAAGATTATCAATTAAATATAATCCATTACCCATAACTTTATTACATTTACGAAAATCAGTAATTTTACCCAAAAAACCATCATAATACTTACAACTTTTAAAATTAGCATATGCTTTGGTCATATCAATATGTTTTACATAACTTCTAATATCTTCAACATTTTTTTCAACTTCTTCTTCATCAAAATCAATAACTCCGTTGTAATGAACACCATCTCTAACAAAACAACTTAACTTTTCTTGATGAATATCATCAATCTTAATCTCATCAAATCCATAGTCTTTTTCAAACTCATTTTTAATTTTACTATATTCATTTATCAAACGATATTTACTTTCTAATGTAGAAATCTCACAATAACCAGTCATATTCTTTTGATAAGTGTAATAAATACCTTCTTTTTCAAACTTTCTAATCAATTCATATAAAGTATCTTTTGATACCTGAGTAACTTCTTTATCATTTACCAACTTATTAAAATCTATATGGTCAATACGAGTATTCATATAACGAAACTTATTTAATGCTTTCTTAGTAGATTTTGCTTCAATTAATTTCTTTTCACCAAAAGGTAAAGATATATCAATATCAATCTGTAATTTATCACAAACAATATTAACACAATTTTCAGGAACACCATTTACATATTCTTTCATCATCTCATTAACATCATTTATAATTTTCTTATATCTAAACTTGGTTGTTCTTGCCTTTGCATCTTCCAACTTAACTTCTGCCCAGTTTAATATAGGTGTTAATAAACAATTGGTAATACCTTCTCTAAATGCTTGAATCACTTTCTCACTTGTAATCAATCTTCTTGGTTCATAAAAGAATAATGAACCATCAGGATTTTCGTCCCAAATATAAGTTTCACTATCCACTTGGTAATACATAGCGATATTTTCCTTTTTCCACCAATTACTAAATCCATTTGCAGGAATATCATATTGTTTATGTCTTAATACATTTTCACCATCAATATATTCAACAATAACACGACGACCACGACGATTATTTAATTGTGTTCTTAATTGACTTAATCCTGCAATTCCTCCATTAACATCTTCAAGTCTAAAAACATTTTCTCTTACCTTTTGTAGTGTTTGTTCTCTCCTTTTTTCTCTTCTTTTTCTATTTCTTTCTAATCTGTTTAGATTATCAACTTGGGTATTGTAATTATCTAATAATGCTTCATAAGCTTCATCATTACTTCCATATTCAGGGTTTTCCCTTCTAAAGGTTCTAATGCTTTTGTATCCAGCGGCGGTTAGTAGTATTCTTTTGTTTCGCCTAAAACTCCTCAATCGGGGTATAGCCATTCTCTATATATATAACTAAAGATATTATTTTAAGTCAATTTTATTTTAAAATAATATATTCCTAAATATTTCTATATGTTTTTTCTTAAGAAATCAATATCAATTTTTTCAAGTCCTCAATTTCTTTATCCAACTTCTCTTGTTTTTTCTTATAGTAATATCTTTTTGCACTCTCTCTGGATTGTTCTAAATATCTTTCTTTATTTTCTTCACGCCATTTCTTAACATTTTGTTTTTGAACTTCACCATTACACTTTTGGTAATATTTCTTCATCGCCCTTAATTGACTTTCTGTTGCACTCATTTATACTTATATATATAACATATATTTTAAATAGTTTTTTATATAAAAAAATAATCTAAGTCATATATATAATGCAACCCGAAGATATATTCTTGATTGTAAATATTGTTGAAGAACACTTTGAACCTTGTAAAACACATAGAACAAGTGCTTACTGGTTAAAAAATCGTGTAGAAAATGATTTAGGCGGTGTATATACCACTTTACCCGAGTTTTTAGAAATTATGAGGGAACACGGGTATTATACTAATGTTAAGGGGTCTCTCAAACTAAAAATGAAGAAAGGGACAAGACAACTTTTTTACCCTTGTATGTATCCTAAAAAGAAAATCATTTAAAAAAATAGGAAACTATAAGAATAATGATTAAATCATTTTTAAGCATTATTTACGAGTTTTACTTAAATTACTAAAACAATTCAATTTTTCGTGAATAATCATTTTATTAAAACTTTAGAAAAACATATAAGAATTATTTTCTAAGTATATAATATAGATGTCCAACGCCGACCCCACAGATGAAGAACTTACCCTTTTGGAAACAACTGAGTCCCTTAATGAAGTGCAAACAGAACAAGAAGAACAAGAAATACAAGCACCCAAAAAACCACGAGGAAGACCAAGAAAACCTGTTAGTGATATACCCAAACCTAATTTAAGAAAAGTAAGAAGTGAAAAACAAATAGAAACCTTTAAAAAAGCACAAGCAAGTTTAAGAGCAAAACAAGAAGAAAAAAAGAAATTACAAACAGAAGTAAATAAAATAAAAGCAAAAGAAAGAGAAGAGAAAATCATCAAGACAGCAGTCAGTATTAAGAAAAAACAACTCAAGGAAGAAGCAATCTTAAATGATTATGTTGATGATGATACCCCTATTGAGGTTTTGAAAGAAGCAATAGCAGATATTAAAAGGAAAAAAGCATTAGCAAGAAAGGATTTACCAGCAAAACCACAACCAGATACAACCCCAACTCACCCCAAAACACAAAAAAAGGGTGGTTTTTATTTTGTCTAATCTTAGAATGTAAAATAATATAAAATTAATTTCTAATCTTATATTATATATGAGTGATTTTTCAACAAAACCAGTTAAAATTATTGAAAGTGATTATATAGTATCACAACAAAAAGTAAGTTATGAAACTATAAATAAGTTATGTCCCTTTTTTACACCAGAAGAACCATCCACTTATTTAGCATATCTTCATTATAATAAAGATTTATTAACTGATGAAGAAGTAACAGATGTTAAAGAAAGATATGAAATTGTTTTGCATAATAGAAATGTTAAAAATAAATTGATAAATGAACGATTCCTTAACAAAAACGATGAAACTTTTTGTGAAGAAGAAGGTTTAACCGATGTTTGTTGTAATGAAAATAAAGAATAAAAATATATAATTATTTTATCTCCTAATTATATATGAACTTAATAAAAGACCAACGATTAATCAATTTGAACTCAAAGAACGGTAGAGCACAAAACGGGACTAAAAACTCATCTGCTATCTTTGATTTTACAAACATTTTAGATAATACTGAAACTGATATAGCGTATGCTGAAGTAGGATTAATTAGTGCAGAGATACCAGTCTCTTTTTACATCATAAACGAATTGAATGATACAATTGTTATGAGTGTAAGTGGTGTGAATACTGATATAGAAATAGCAGACGGTAACTATACTGGTAACAATTTTATTACCGAGTTTGTAGCAAAAACAACCGCCGCTTTTACAAATATTATTACAGTAACATTATCAACAACAACAGGAAAATTATCAATAACAAATACAGGAGTCCAGACAATAACATTTAGTAAAAAAGGAACAAACGGATTATGGGAATTGATGGGATTTGATGGTTCAAATACAACAGTAATTATTAATCCAGGAGCAACTTCCGTATTACCTTTTCAATTGAATCTTTTAGGAGTAAATAAACTGATGATAAACTCATTTGCTTTAGCAACATACAATCTTGATAGTGCTAATGGTGGGTATTCATCAACCTTTTTTTCGTTAGATGTAAATGTTCCAAGTTACTCACTTATTCAATATCAAAACAATAGTAATACATATAGTATTTTAAGAACAAATAATATAGATGATATAGATATTGAGATTTTAGACCAAGATTTAAACAGTATAGATTTTAATAATCAAAATTGGTTATTGACCATAGTTATCAATATTTATAGATATATCCCTCAAATGAACAATATTGGATTTAGAGATGCTTTTATGAAACAAATCAAACCTAAAGAAAAACCTAAAGAAAAACCTTTAGGAAAGAATCAAGAGGAAAAAGAACCAGAAAAAAAGTCTAAACCTAAAGATGAAACATTAGATTTTCTGGAAAATTAAGTTAATAATAAAAAGATATTAATATAAAATTATTTTCTATATTAATAGTATATAATGAGTGCTTTACCTTCAAGTGTAGATTACCGAAGAGAACACCCTTCTCTTCCACCTAACGCCCAAACAACCGAGTTGGCTATCCGCCCTTCTAACGGCAATAGTTTTGTCGCAGGAAACTTAATCCAATTAGATTTAGGACAACGAGGATTTTTTGACCCCGAAAGTTGTTATTTAAGATACAAAATGACCCTTGCTGGAACTGCTTCCACCACCTATAATATGATTGGGTCTTATGCCGCTGTCTTTTCCAGAATGAATGTTTATTTTGGTTCTCAATTGGTAGAGAACATTACTGGTTACAATCAAGTTCAAACCTTTTTACAAAATACCCATATGTCCGTTGCTGATAAATATGGTATGCAGGCGGCTTATGGTTACTTAGGAACAACTTCCCTTGCTGATTTAGATGGTGCTGATTTGACCACAGATGGTTCTGGTGATGTTGCACATACCGCAGGTATTCTTTTACCTTGTGTTTTGACTAATGCTGATAAGATGATTCCTTTATTTGCTATGCCTCAAGTAAGAGTAGAACTTCAAGTAGAGGCATTATCAAGTATCTTTTTTAATTCAGTAACAACTGGTATTACTTCCTTTACTATTAGTGATGTAGAATTGGTATATTCCCAAGTTGATATGGGAGCAGAAGTAGAATCTATGGTAAGAAGTGCTGGTGGTGATTTCTTCATCAAATCTCAATCTTTTACCAATACCTCTAACAGTCTTGCAACTGGAGCAAATGGTCAATATTCCGTAGTATTCAATCAAAGATTAGAAAGTATTAAATCTGCTTACTTACTTGCTTCCCCAACTGGGGATAATATTTGGGGTGATGCTATTGATATTACCGCCACTAATGGTTCTTACCAATTCCAAATCGGTCAAACAACCTATCCTCAACAACCTCTATCCACCTCAAGAAGTAAAAACGCTATGCTTCAATCTTTAAGAAAAGCCGTAGGTTCTATTTATGGACACGAAACCGCTATGAGTATTAACTCTGTTGAATGGTCGGCAACAGCGGCAACATCAACTCAAGTCCAACCTGCTAAGTTTATTATTGGTGTCCCAACTGAAGTATTAGCAAACGAAGATACCTTGATGACTGGAGTATCATCCAATAATAGTGCTATTACTTTGAATGTTGTTAGTGGAACTGCAACAGCAGCAGTCTTTAACTTACATTTGATTTTGAACTATGATGCCCTTATTCATATTGATTTGGATAATGGACAAGCTTTCCTTAAGAAATAAATAGACCATTTAGAATAAAAATGTAAAAAATTATTTTATAATATTATTATATACTAATAATATGATAACTGTAAAGAAGAATAACAAACCTAATATGACTTTACCAGAGTTCATTTGTGATAAACCATTACATCCTAAGTTAGACCGATATGATTTAACAAGATTTTTAAACAAACACTCAACTAATTTACTTATAGGAAAAGCAGGGTCAGGTAAAACATCTATGTTGTATGCACTAATGACTGGTATTTTGAAAAAGGTTTATCATAATATATTTGTTTTTCAACCTGAAGCATCACAAAGTAGTATTAAAAATAATATATTAGATAAATTACCTGATGAAAACAAATATGATGCTTTAGATGAAGAAAGTTTGCAAGAAGTTTATGATAAGATTTTAGCCGAAGATAAAGAGTTTAATAATGCTATAATAATTGATGACCAAACGATTCATTTGAAAGACCATAAAGTAGAAAGATTATTGAAAGATTTGATTTTTAATAGACGACACTATGGAGTTAGTATTTATTTTTTAGTTCAAAATTATACAAGTGTTCCCCTATCTATAAGAAAAGCATTTACTAATTTATTTATATTTAAAATAAATAAAAAGGAGATGAGTGTAATTTTTGATGAAGCAATAGAACAAAAAAAAGAAATTATGGATGAAGTGTATAAGATAGTTTATAACAAACCCCATCAATATCTATTCATAAATACTGATAGTCAGCGGTTATTTAAGAACTTTGATGAATTGATAATAGAAGAATAAAACTATATAATTTTTTTCTATTATAATTATATATATGTCGTTTTTCAAGAAGATAGGCAGGAAGACCAAAAACTTTTTTAAGAAAACACAAAGGGGGGTGCATAGTCTCGCCAGTAAAGCCGAGAAGGGTTTAGGAAGTGCAAGTAAGATTGCCCGTATAGGGGAAACAATATTAGACAATCCAATTGCCGAGGGATTAGCTTCAGCAGCGTTCGGTCCAGAGGCGGGTCTTGCTATGAAAGCAACAGGAGAAGGATTAGGTGCTATATCAAGAATAGCAGGTAAGGCAAAGGAAGTAGCAAGAGAAACTAAAGAAATAAGTGACCCTTCAAAAACAGATGATAGAATAAGAAACCCAAGAGATACTTTAGAAAGAGCAAAGAGAATTAAGGAAGGAGCAAAGGGAGTTAGAGATGATACAAATGAGTTTTTCAAACCCCGTGATAGACCCGTAGTTCTTTAAAAAAATTAATAAAGAGAAAAATGTATATAATTATTTTCTAAAGTAACTATATATACTATGCATCTTTGTAAAGATAAAAAATGTTTTAAAGTTTTAGTTGATAGTGCTAATGGAACTGCTTTCGGTTCAAACGGTAACGCCTTTATGAATTACAATTTTGATTGGTCTGTTTTACCTGATGTTGCTATGAACTTGACTTTTACTTTCAATTCTGTTGAAACAGTCCATATTTCAGGTAATAGAAACGCTTACATAAATGTTGGATTAGGTCAAAATACAACTTATCAAGTAGCATTACAAACAGGAGATACACAAGCAAGAACAACAACTATTATTGGTAGTTTAAGAAATGACCCTGCTGGAACTGATGGAGCAACTGACGATGGACTTAATTTTTCTATTCGTGCTAATTATACCGATAATGCACCCACTTATCTAAATGGAAGACCTTATAATAATCAATTCCAAGTAAAATTAGAAGATGGATTAGGTGCAGAATGGAGTGGTAACTCTGCTGGTGATGTATTGGGAAATTATGTTTTGGTTTTGAACTTTGAAGAAATATAAAAAGCGTATAACTAATAATTATTATATATATGATATATATATATAATGAATAAAAAACTTTTAGAATTATTTTCAGGAACGGGAAGTATTGGAAAAGTATTCCAACGAGATTATGAAGTTATTTCATTAGATTACAAAAAACATTTCAAACCGACTATTTGTATTGATTTGTTGGTATGGGATTATACAATTTACCCTGAAGGTTACTTTGATGTAATATGGGCGTCCCCCGATTGCACTTCCTGGTCAAAGGCATCAGGAGGAAAACACAGATGATATGTCCCCCAAAACAGAAACAGCGGTAATTGGTGAATTATTAATTTTAAAAACAATTGAAATCATTAATTACTTCAAACCTAAATATTGGTTTATTGAAAATCCACAAGGATTATTACAATACTTTCCACCTATGAAAGATTTTGGATATAAACATTTGGTATATTATGGGAACTATTGTAATCCCGATGGAAGTCAGTATGCTATGGTAAAAGCAACGAATATATGGAGTAATATTAAATTATGGGAAAATGAAAGAAAACCAATTATGGGAGAAGATACTTATACTGAAAAATATCATACTCACGACCAAATAGTAAGAAGATTTTACAAACAATATGAAAAGGGTTCAAAGGAACGGAGTGTTATTCCACATACTTTAGTAGAAAAAATATATAATCATATAATATAGATGTGTAATAAACAAAATTGTAATTTTATTGAAATTGTTGAAGATAAAATAAATAATCACAAATATTTTATTCATTATGAAATGAAAAAAGATGAAAATGATATGTTAAAAATGATACCGATTTATTTTCAATATGAAGATGAATGTAAAGAGATACTTGATTTTGAACTAATTAAATCAGGAAGAAAGTGTTGGTAAATAAATATATTAAAATATAATCTTATATTAATATATATATGAGTAAATCACAATCAAATACACCTTATAATGTTAAATCTATGAATGGAATTATTACCTTAAGTGATGGAGCAGGAACAACTATAGAAAATGGTGAAGTTACAACCAACTCTATTGATGCTAATGGTAAAATTAAAGCAATTCAAATTGAAGCGAATGAAGTTCTTTTTAATGATAATTTGGATATGAATAACAATAACATTTTACAAGTAAATAATATGAATGTAACCACAATTAATAGTAGTGCATACCCACCAGCAACAGCAGATACTCTTTCAGCAGTTTTGGCTCTTGGGAATAGTGCAGGTTCAAACAATATTGATATGAATAGTCAAGATTTACAAAATGTAGATGAATTACAAGTGGATAATATTACTGGTAGAAATGGAGTATTAAATACAATAAAATTGAATAGTAATTTAAATGTTAATGGTAAAAACTTGGAAAATTGTGAAGCAATTGGTTTTTCAGCAACAACAGCGGGAATAACTAATGGTAATGATATAGAAATACAACCAGGATTAGCGGGGGGTGATTTGACTGTTAATTTGTCCTTTAATGCATCAAATAAAATGAATATAACAGGTGGAGATTTGGATATGAATACAAATAATATTCTAAATGCAACCAACATTAATACAACAACGATTAACGGTTCAGCACCAGCAGCAGCATTACCCAAGTTCTTTATTGGTGCTTTTCCTTATATAGGACAACCAGGATATAGTGATATTGCAGATATTTTTTTTGGTTCTTCAACAGGAACAGGAACGGCAAATAGATATTATGTTTTAAATGACCCCACCTCTGGAATTGGGGCAGTAGGAACAGCGAGAAGAATGTGTTGGACGAATGACCCAACTTTTAAAATGAAAGTTTGTAGAGTAACAAGTGCAACCAATAGAGTTGGTGTTATTTTACCACCTGGTCTGTGGAATATTAAAGTTGATTTTGGAGAATTACAAACTAATTCAGCAACACAACAACCTATCCAGTTTTTCGTAGATAATAATAATACAGGTAGTTTTGCCGATGGTGCAGGAGGAGGCAGAACACAACAACAGAAAACAAGATATAGAGCAGTAAGGGGAGGTGGTAATTACCACACCGTTCCACCGATGGATTGGAATGTATATATAGGCAACCCCAATATTCCAGAAACTAATAGTGGAGTAGCAAAAATATTAGGATTTGAAACCAGTATTACCCCCTTTGCCTCTTATGGTGGTTGGATGATGGAATGCACCCAATTAGAAGCGTATTCGTGGGCGGGTGGTTATAATGGTTTTACACCATCAACAGCAGCGTCAGGAACTATAGACACAGTTGGGGTTTGGAGTGTTCGTAATTTAAATGACTAAATTATTTTTTTCTATTATCCTTTACATTAAATATTCTCATAAACTCTTGTAATCCACCTTTGAGTGTAGGTTTAGACCATAATACATAACGAGATAATGAACCAGCATTTATCTTAGTCCAATCTTCTCTTACCTTATGTCGTTTGATGTAATTTTCTTTTTTTTGTTGTGATGCCCCTTCTGTAAAGGTTTGGGATACATCACTTCCAAAATGAATAGTCATTTTAGGATTAGCAAAAACAGCAACATACTTTTTACCCTTTCTTGGGGATTTGTGAAAAGCGATTAATATAGGCATTATATAATATAATAAGAAAAAATATTATATAATTATATATGGAGGTAAATAATTGGACTGATGATTTAGAAATTATTTTAGACAACATTAGAAAGAACAGTAGTTTATTGTATGAATATCATAGAAAACAATTTCTTCACCTAAATAGTCAAATAAAATATTACAGAATACCAGTATTAGTTTTGAGTAGTGTTGCTTCAGTTTGGAGTATTGCAGGAGCAAGTTTTATGCAACAAGAAGAAGTATCATTAATAAACTGTTTTTTAGGATTTACTGCATCGTTGATTACATCAATAGAACTGTATATTGGTATTGGAAAACAAATGGAAACTGAAATAGTTTTATCAAGGGAGTATTATGTATTATCGGTTGATATTTTTAAAAACTTATCATTAGACCGTGAAAATAGATTGAATGATGGAAAGGAATATTTGAATGAATGTTATGGAAACTATATAAAATTAATTGAAAGAAGTGATGTTATGGATAAAAGAATACACGATGAATTGATGCCTATGACGAATAATAAAGAAGTATATAAAAGAAAAAGTGATACTATTTTATCCCCGACTTTAGTTCATAAAGAAGACGATAGTAGTGATAGTAGTGGTGATAATAAAATAGTTTTGAAAAGTCCTATTGAAAATATTTAGTAGAATAAAACCTATAAGATTTTTTTATATGTATATTATATATGGTTGAAAAGAAAACTGATAAACCTGTTAAAAGGGGAAGACCCAAAAAAGATAAAAAGGAAAAGAAGAAAAAACCTGTTCCTAAGAAACCGATTAAGAAACCCGTTAAACCTGTTCCTAAGATGATGCAAACACAGAAACAGATTGTTATTGTAAATGTTCCTGAGAAGAAAAGAAGAGCACCAAGAAGAGAAGTAAAACCAGCAGTTCCAACAACAATATTTAGAACAATTCGTCAAGAGGTTTTACCAGCATCTCAACTGTTACCTCAACAAGATTTTCAAAAACCAAGAGAAGGTGGTTCTATTGGTGTTAAAATACCGAATGATATTCGTGGAACATTACAAGGAGAAGAAGAAGAGTTGATAAAAATACCAGAACGAGATGAAGGAGGACTTGTAAGAATACCCGAAGGTAATGTTAGACCTTTTATTCCTGGTGGAAGACCAAGATTGGATATAAGTGAAGAGGAAAGGGAAGAAAGAAAAAAAAAACAGAAACGAGAAAGTGCAGCGAGAGGAAGAGAACGAAAAAGGGAAAGGGCACGGATAGAAAAAGAACAAGCACAAAAAGAAAAGGATGAAAGAGACCGACAAGCACAGATGGAGCAACAACAAAGAGACAGAGAAAAAGTAATACAAGATGAACAAGCACAAAAAGGAAAAAAGGGAGGAAGAAGGAAAAAAGGTGGAGTTGTAGGTGAAAAGGAAAATTAAATATATATAATTTTTTTCTAATTATTATATATATGAGTGATAACGAAGAAGGATTTAATACCCCTCAACAAACCCCACCAGGAACACCTGAAACGCCCCCAACACCTTTAGGTAATCAAGGTGGTAATCATCCTCTAATGGGACAAGTTCAACAGGGAAACCAACAGGGACAGAACTTATTTGGTGCTATTCAAGTTACACCACCAGGAACACCTGGACAACCTGGACATCCACTTATGGGAAATCAACCAGTAGGAAATAATATGGGTAATCCTATGAATGGTAATTTATTTAATCCGTTTCAACCACCTATGGGAATGGTATTCGGTGACCCTTTTGGTGAAGAGTTC
>CAACVF010000230.1_pt1 | contig 12255 bp, 13 predicted proteins | sample 2381781 | NCBI WGS metagenome assembly CAACVF01 (sample SAMEA5211967, study PRJEB30684) | marine metagenome | biome: Marine; feature: Epipelagic; material: Water | collected 2015-10-15 | depth 60 m | reverse complement strand
GGGTTTGATAACCTTGCTTCCGCTCAGTTCAACGCCGCAAAATTGCGTGTTGTTCCGACTGGAGGAGCAAGTACGACTGCTTTGACGCTCACCACCAACGGCGTAGCGGGTGTCACCAACGACATTGCTCTTGGAAAAGAGCATGTGAAGTTGATCGTAGATACCATGAAAGAGCGTAATATTCCTGCCTATACTGGCGATGACTATTACTCAATTGCATGGCCTTCGACTTGGCGAGCGCTGAAAAATGATTTGGAAGGTATCAAGCAGTATATTGATCAAGGCTTCCAGATGATTATGAATGGCGAAATTGGTCGCTATGAAGGTGTTAGGTTTATCGAGCAGACTCACGTTTCAAAAGCAGGTATTGGTACTGCCACATCTGCATGGACCAACGGTAAATCCGATTGGGCTGTGTTTTTTGGCGAAGATACTGTTGCTGAAGCAATTGCTGTTCCTGAAGAAATTCGCGGGAAAATTCCTGGCGACTTCGGACGGGACCGTGGGATTGCCTGGTATTATTTAGGAGGCTTCGGCCTTGTCCACACTGACGCGGCCCAATCACGAGTTGTGATTTGGGACAGCGCCGCTTAAGGAGAATTATTATGAGTTATAGTGATCCTCGACCGTATGCCTATAGTTATTATCATGACTTTGGCGCGGCTACAGAAGCGTTGGTCCTTAGAGGTCCAAGTGGGAAAAAAGGTAGCATCAAAGAAATTGAAGTTGAGGCTATTGAAACTTTCACTAACACGACAACTGAAGGGTTTGTTCGATTAGGCTCTGGTGCCGCAGGTTATGAGTACGTAAACATGGGTTTAGGTACGCTTGCCGATGGTGCACAGTCCCGTCTAACTGACGTTGCCGCTGACTTAGTGTTGGATGCTCTTCCTGCTGATACCACAGTTCATTTGACTTTGGTTGCTCCTACTGGCGGTACTCCCGCAGGTAAGGCGCATGTCCATATCATGATTGAATGGTTCTAGGAGATAATATGAAAGACAGTGCAAGTGGTAAAATTCCCGCAAACGGACTTTCCGAAAAGGAAAAAGACAATTCATCCCCCGCAGATTTGGGTTTGGATAGTCATGGACCTAATCAGATGCCGATGGGTATAAAGAAAGAGAAAGTTTCAACGCCTTCAGGCTCTTTTAACTTTCGTTAATATGGATCGGGGGGCGCAAGCCCCCCTTTTCTTTAGGGGGAAATATGGATTACGAAGAGTACGAAGAAAAGAAAGACAAAGACCCTGCTCAATGTGGCTATACAAATATGGATCAGCCTAACGAGTGGAGTACTGAGCGAACTCAACGAGAAAACAACGAGAGAGTAGGGAACAAGCCAGAAATGATTATTACTATTAATTCTTCTATTCTTGGCGGTGTTCGTATGCCATTGTAAGAATGATAAATAAAATCAATTGGGACGAGCCTTACGGAGAAATACACGGCACTATCGAAGATATGCCAGAAGCGCGTTTTTCACAAGGCGATAATTTTTATAGAGCAAACGGTAATTTAATTAGTAATGGTTTAGTTGACTACACTGCTTGGATTCAATTGCAAAAAGGAATGACAGGCAGAAATGCACTCATGTCCAAGGCAAAAGAACTAGGCATTGAAGTAGCCAAGAAAGACAAGATAGATGCTATCAAGGAAAAACTACTAAACTACTTATGAAAAAAATAACTGTTCCTTTTAGAGAAGTAAGTAATTACTCTCTAGAAGACTTCGGCGGTAAAAGAAAAAACAAAACTGTTTGTGTTGTACGTTATGGAGCGTTTGGAGATATTATACAAGCGTCATCTTTATTTCCAATTCTTAAAGAAGACGGTTATAGAGTATGCGTTAATGTAACAGAAGCAGGTGCTGATTTACTAAAAGCAAATCCATATGTTGATGAACTTTTAATACAAAAAAGTAATCAGATATGTAACACAAAACTTATAGAGTACTGGGAAAAAATGTCTCCATGCTTTGATAAGTTTGTGCAATTGTCTGAATCTATAGAAGGCACACTTCTTTTAAGTCCTAACAGAATTGCAGAGTCTAAAGGTGAAAGATACCAAGTACCCGCAAGTGATGGATACTTTGACTCTAAAGAAGCAATACACAGCAGATGTAACAAAAACTATCTTGAGTTTACTCACGAACTTGCAGGGGTTTCTTTTAAACATCATCCTGTTTATTACCCATCAGAAGAAGAAAAAAAATGGGCTAAAAAACAACGTAAGAAAATAAAGTCTAAGCATGTTGTTTTAGTTTCGTTGTCTGGTTCTTCTGTCCACAAGGTGTGGCCTTGGAATGATGCAATGATGGCGTCTATTTTAGATAAGAGGAAGGATGTTTCTTTTGTAACTGTTGGAGATGAGATGTGTCAAATTCTTGAGGCAGGTTGGGAAAAGGAGCCAAGAGTTGTAACAAAGTCTGGCGTGTGGACCATAGGAAACACTATGGCTTTTATTGACCATTGCTCTGCTGTTGTAGGTCCAGAGACAGGCGTACTAAATGCCGCAAGTATGAAAGGTCTACATAAAATTGTTTTGCTTTCTCATTCTTCAGAAGAAAATTTAACAAAGCATTGGATTAATACAACCTCATTAACTCCAGAAAATTGTCCTTGCTATCCATGTCATAAGTTGCATTTTGGTTTTAACAATTGCAATAAAGATAAAGAAACTGGTGGTGCATTGTGTGCCGCTAACATAGATCCAAGAATTGTTGTATCAGACATTATGAGAAACTTATGAGCACATATCTTCAACTTTGCCAAAACATGTCTAGGGAGGTAGGAATACCAGGATCAGGTCCTAGTAGTGTTACGCCTACTGCTGAAGAAGAAGTAGATATTGTAAGGCAAATTAAAGATGCTGACTTAGATGTGCAGATAAAATGGTTTAACTGGAACTATCTATGGTCTGAGCATACGACTAATACAGTCTCTGGAACTTCTACTATAAGTTCTCCTACTGATATTATGCAGTGGAACATTGACTCTGTTGTTTATGATCCATCGTCAGATAACTATCAACCTCTTGTATTTGTGGAATGGAAAGAGTACAGGGACAACTATAAGTTTGGCGTAGTTGAATCAGGAACTCCAGAAGTATTTACAGTAAAGCCAGATAATGTAATTGATGTTTATCCAACTCCAGACTCTGCTACTTCTATAAAAGCGGAGTATTGGCGAACTCCTACAGAGTTGTCTTCTGACTCAGATGTTTCTGCTATTCCTGCAAGGTTTCACAGAATTATTATTTGCAGAGCAAAGATTTTTTATGGAGAACAAAACGATGCGCCAGAAGTATTGTCTTCTGCTATTGCAGAGTTTACAGACTTGCTAGGTAAATTAGAGGCTGATCAGTTACCTAGCCAAAGAAACAGAAGATTTTCTGAAGTGCAAAATCTTGCTAACTATACGGTAGTCCCAGAATGACGTTAAGAAATTCTGCTGTAAATCCTACTACAAAAATATTTTACTTTCCTTTTTCTGGTGGGCTAAACATTGTTGATCCAGTTTTATCTATCACACCTGGCGAATGCATATCTGCTAAGAATTTTGAGGTAGATATTAGGGGAAGATACAGCAGGTTAAGTGGATACGAAAGGGCAGATGGTCAAACCCTTCCATCCGAAATAAGTTATTTTAGAATTCCTTTTACTTTAGGATCTTCTAAAGATAATGTTTTTTCATCGTCTTACAGTACAGCATTTGATTTAAACATACCATCTTCAGGAGACTTTATAAAGGGAGAAACAAGCGGTGCTCTAGGCACTGTTCTTATAGTTTCAATTGAAGATGTAACTGGAGACAGTCAAGCAGGATCATTCTCTGCTGACTCTGCTGAAGGCTATATCTACTTTACTACTACTAGTGGGACCTTTCAAGAAGGCGAGACAATATACTTTCTAAACAAAGACAGCGCCTTCGGAAGCGCATTTAACGTGGAGTACACATAATGGGAACACCTACAGCCTTAAGAAAAACTAGGGCAGTCTTAACTGGAACAAGTTTTGCAGACAACACTACCGGAGCAATCACTGCACAGATGTTAAGGCAGTCAGTTGAATCTGGTATGGGCGGATATGGATGCATAAACAATGCGGCAGGTGATGGCACTCCTGCAATTCAAGCAATTGCTAATGGGTCAACAGTAACTGTAGACTTTTCTGCGGGATCTTCAGGGTCAGATGTGGCTCAGGACACTGGAACAGTTTCTTCAACTACTGTTGGAGCCGACGCTGATTTTGCTAATGACCAAATTAGAATATACGATAAAGGATTCTATTTAGTAAACATGTCTTTATATTTAAAGCAAGCCGCTACTGCAAACATTATATGGACTGCTATGGTATCCACCGACAACACGGGAGGATCAACAGTAGATGCTCCTGCAATTAAAGCAATTCAATATATTACAAATGCAAATGACGTTGGAACTTTTGTTGCTTCAGGCATTATAGATTGCACTGGACACACTACATATACTGATGTGTATGCAAGAATCAAACATAACAACGGGAGCAGTCAAAACATATATCTAAACTATGGTCAACTGTCTGTTATTAGGGTTGGGTAATGGGGCTTTACGCCACTTCTTTATCATACGGGCCTCCTGTTAAAAGGGACGCAAGTGCTGATGCAAGTCTAGTAACTGAACTACAGTTACGTATAGAAAACCAAAGAAGTTTAATTACAGAAGTTCCTGGCGAAGGATCTGTATTAGGAGTATGGGTTTACAACGGATATATCTACGCATTTAGAAATAAAACTGGCGGCGCTACAAGTGGTATGTATAAGTCATCCACCATTGGATGGTCTGAAGTAGATCTAGGCAGTGCTATTAACTTTGACACTACAACTACCAATGGAGAGATTGTAGTAGGTTCTGCAATATCTGGCGCTACTAGCGGTGCTGAAGCAACAGTTTCTGCAATTAGTTATTCTGGTAATTGGGACACAGGCGCTGAAGGTACAGCAGTAATCACTGGAGTAACGGGTACGTTTGTTGACGATGAAGATATACAAATGTCTACAATTGCTTTTGACGGTGGAACAGTTGAGATACTAGAAGGAGATAGCATTGTTGGACCTACTTCTGGTCAAACTGCTACTGTAAAAAAGATTACCATTATTACTGGTGCTTATTCAACTGGAGATGCGGCAGGATTTTTATCTGTAATTAGTAACTCTGGCACTTGGACTAACAATGAAGAGATACAAGTTAGCGGTGCTAAAAGAGCATTAGTTAATGGTGCTTCCGAACCTTCAGTTGTTACTGTAGCAAAAACTCAAGGTACTTTATATAGCCAGACTATAGCACCTAACGGTAAGTATGACTTTGTAAACTTTAATTTTATAGGTGAGCAAGGCATTGAGAAAATGTACGGCGCAAACAACGTAGACAATGCGTTTGAATGGGACGGAACTACATTTTGTAAATTAAAAACAGGTATGTCTACTGATACGCCTAAGTATATAAGCGCATTTAAAAGACATTTGTTCTTATCTTACCCTAAAGGATCTGTGCAAAACTCTTCTTTAGGACAGCCTAATGTTTGGAGTACAGCATTAGGAGCGGCAGAGATAGTAATAGGGGATGAGGTTACAGGATTCTCAGTAGAAACAAAGGATTCTTTTGCCATATTTGGCAGAAACAATATCTACATCTTATATGGAACATCTAGATCAGATTGGAATCTAACACAGTTTTATACTGGTACTGGAGCAGTAGAAAGATCTGTAGAAAAAATGCAGACAACTATTTTCCTAGATGACAGAGGGATAGTTTCTTTAGGTTCAACTCTTAATTACGGTGATTTTAAACAAGCCATTATATCTCAGAAGGTAGACCCGCTTGTTCAGAAGTACAAAGACAAAATTCAAACATCACTAAGGGTTAGAGAAAAAAACCAGTATCGCCTTTACTTTAACGATAAGACTGGCATAACCATGACGTTCATTAATGGAAGAAACGAAGGGATACTTCCTTTTGTTTTAGAGCATCAGATTATTTGCTCAGTATCTGGAGAATCTTCCGATGGAACAGAGGTATTGTACGGTGGATTTGATGATGGGTATGTTAGAAAAATAGACTCAGGAACTTCTCTCGACGGAGAAGCGGTTGATTCATTTGTACGACTAGCATACCACCATTACGGATCGCCTCAAAATAAGAAAAGATTTAGAGAGATAACTTTAGAGTTAAGTGCCGACACAAGCACTACCTTATCTATACAGCCAGAGTACAACTATGGAGATGGCACGGTTCCTACGACTGCTACCTACTCAGTAGATGTAACAAACGATGAATGGACTGTAGATGATGTAACAAACAGTTCATTGGGAATTGCTGTTATTGACAAGGCTAGAGCCAGAATACACGGCGTTGGAGAAACAATGGGGATTATTATAAAAAATAATTCTATATACGATAAACCAGTAACTTTGCAGGGCGCTATTGTTCAGTACTCTGAAAGAGGATTAAAAAGGTAGGAGAAAGTTATGGCGGGATTAGGACAAGAATTTGAAGAAAGAAAGATAGCAAACGAAACCCCTAAAGAGGCTAAGTTTACTACAAAGCATGGATCTCAAGGCGTTACTAATCCTGTATTTGCATCTTATACTCAGAGAAATCCTGATCTTCAAAAAAACTATGAGGCAAACTGGAAAGGAAAAGGAGTTAGTCAGGCTGAGTTTGGTGCTATGCATTATGCAAAGCATGGGAAAGCAGAAGGTAGGCAGTTAGAAGGACCTTCAGGAGGTTCTGGAGAATCAGGTGGCGGTGGTGGCGGTGGCGGTGGCGGTAGTAGTGGTCTTTTATCTGCCGCTCCAATACAAAGTCGCCCCGTTTCTACTGAGTATGAATCTCCTTCTTACGAAGGACCTGCTATGCCTAGCACTACTTGGCAAGAGTACAACCCTACTCCTGTTGGTATAGACGTATTAGAGCCATTGCTTTCTGAAGTTGTACTAGAAGGACCAAGATCTGAAGTAGTAGAGAACAGAATAGCATCGTTAGTAAATACAAACAGTCCTTTGTTTAGAGCGGCGGCAGGTCAGGCAATGAGGCAAGCCGCGTCTAGAGGCCTTAGCAACTCAAGCATGGCGCAAGAAGCAGTAATGGACGCAGTTATTAAAGTTGCCGCGCCTATTGCTATGGCAGATGCAGAAACTTTCGCTAAACAAAGAATGTTAAATCAAGGATTGCAAAACGAGTTTAGAGCCGCTAACAACGCCGCTTACTTTGAGCAAATGGGACAGAGATTAAACGGTGCAATACAAGAAACTCTTGCTCATGTTGCAGGTGGATACGCTTTAACTCAAACAAAAATTAACGACATCACTAAAAGATACGTTGCAGATCTTAGTGCAGATACTCAAAGATTCTCTGCAATGCTTAGTGCTGACACTCAAAGATACGTTGCTGATATGCAGTTTCAATTAGGGATGGAAGGTGTTCGGGTAGAAGCGGCAGAGGTAATTGCTTCAGTAAATGATAATCCTGCGGCGGCGGTTGCTACATGGAATACTATTTTTGGAGATAACATGAACCCTGCTGATTTTTACAACACATACGTAAGTACATATTCATAGTAAAAAATAAAAATGATAAGAAGCGCTAAAAATAGCGACATTAAAAAAATTGTAGACATTGTAAAAGAAGCGCATCAGTTATCCGTTTCAAAAAAAGTTCCTTTAGATGAAAAAACGTTAGAAAAAAATCTTCAGATTTGTATTTTATCTAGAGAACATTTAGTTAATGTCGTAGATGTTGGAAGTATAGAAGGTGTATTCATAGGGGTAACCAATCAACTGTGGTACTCAAGGAAGAAACAAGCCGCTGATCTTTTCTTTTACGTAACAGATAAAGGTAAAGGTTGGGGGGCATCTCTTCTTAGAAGATATATTCAATGGGCTAGAACAAATACTGGTGTTTCTGAAATAAGCATGGGAGTTAGTTCAGGCATTGGAGACATAGAAAGAACTTGTAAACTATATGAAAGAATGGGAGCGGTAAGAACTGGAAATAACTTCGTCTTACCAAAGGAGAAATAAATGGGAAGTGTAGTCAAATCAATCGGCAAAGTATTTAAAAAGGCAGGAAAGGCTCTAAAGAAAATTGCCCCTGTATTGCTTGTTGCCGCCGCCGCTTATGTTGGATACGGATACGCTACTGGATGGGAAGGTGCGGGTTGGCCTCGAATAACAGAGTGGGGAAAGAATCTAATGAGTGGGGTAAGGACTGGTAATTCCTTGTCTCAGTCTGCCGTAAACGCAAGCGAGATGTCATTCAATGGAGCAAGTGCAACTGCCCCGACATACTCAGCAGAAACATTTCCTGTTAGCGGACCAGGTTCTGTCGCAGGAACTCCTCTAGATGTAACCACCACAATAAACGAAGCAGTACCTGCAAATGGATTGTTAGGAAACTCTCCTGTGTCTTCTCAAGTTATTCCAGGAAGCGCTCAACAAATTGAAGCAATGCTTGACGGTAAACAGTTAGATCCTAGCATGTTGGACGCTAGTGCGTCTACAAGAGGTTCATATATTGTTGACGCCCTTTTGAGAGAAGATACAGGGACACAGCCTCCGCAAAGTCCTTTATTAGATACAAACGCTTCAGCATCTGCATCTCGCCTAGCAGGTGGAGGCGCAGATAAACTGGCTGTGGATGCCTTCAAACCAGATCTTACTAACAAGAGTTGGTGGGATATGACCTTGGGAGAAAAGTCAGGAGAAGCATGGAACATCTATAAACAACTATGGAAAGATGATCCAATGATTGCTGTTTATGGAACAAACAAAGTATTGCAGTTAGTTCTTAGCCTATTGGCTGAAGAAGAAGAAGACAGATCAAACAGGGCTATGGGATTTGATCCGAATATTTCTTACGCAGATCTTGCAAAAAGAGGACCTTATCCAAAACGAGGTATATGGCAAAAACAGGACGCATCCGCAAGATCTCAAAGACCCAGTTCTGGAAGGGCATCAAGCCCTATGTCTTCCAGAAGGACATCTCCAATTAATAATCAGCCTCCTGGTTTATTGGGCGGCGGTCAACAGAGACAGTTAACATGATAGGCCAAGCAAACTCTCAACCCGCAACAGAACAAGAAAACAAACATGCTCAGATTATGTTGGGCAATATTGAAAATTACTTCGCAGATGAAAACGCTTACAACAATGTAGTTCAAAAATTACAAAGTGCAGAAGGTGACGTATCAGTAATGATTGGCGCTATTGTAGGACAGTTAATCCATTTTCAAGTTGTCTCAGCAGAAGAAGGCGCGAAAAAAGAAATATCAAGAGACATCTTAATTCCTGTAGCGGCTGAAGCCGTCAATGCTGTAATAGAAATTGCAATGAACGAAGGCTTAGTTGCTATCCAAGACGAAACTCAACTAGAAGAAATACAGGGTGATGCACTTATATCCGCTGTAGATGCTTACATGTCTTTAGGTGACGGAAAGGTAGACCAAAAAGCCGCAGGACAATTCACTAGAAATGTTATGGAAGGCGGGATGGATTCTCCTCAAGCCCAACAAGGCATGATAAACAACATGGTTGGAGGGGTCTAATGGCTAATGCTTTTAACAAACTATTAAATGCCGCTAAGATAGCAGAAGAAGGAACTTTGGGTATGATGGGGCTTCTTCAGCAAAGAGATGCTACTAATGCCGCTAATCAATTAGCGCTTTTAGGTGCTCAACAAAAAACCGCAGAACACAATTTAGCAGTTAATCAACAAAAGGCAAATGTTGCTCAGTCTATTTATGAATCATTCAACAGCCAACTTGCAGAGTTAGAAAAAGCAATAACTGCTAATCCTTCTCTAAAAGACAGTGAACCGTATCGACGCCAGTACAATAGAGTATCTAAAGGTCGGGACAATGCGCTTAAAGATTTCCAAAGAATTGTAGGAATTCCTGTAAATTCAGGGCTAGAAGTTTTTGATCTGGTAAAAGCCGCAAGGTCTGAAATACCTGCTGATAAAAGAAAATTTGTACCTGGCACAACAGAAGATATATTAAAAAAATCCTTTCCAAGTTTTACTGGAAATTGGCAAGATGCCTATGATATTTGGCAGTTGTTAGATTTGCAAGAAGGAATGCAAGGTTCTTCCACAGGCAAACCTTCAGAAGGAATTAGCATTACAAAATCAAATACAGGGAAAGAGGCGATAGCAGAAACATTGGGCGCTCCTGTAGATGTCATAACGTCTGTAATAAATAGTGTTGTTGACCTTCCAAGAGTAGCAGGGGAATGGTATACAGGACAAGACATTCCTTCTAGCGGTCCTCTTATTGAAAACCCTGCTTTAGGAAGTGAATCAATTGAAGGCTTGTTAAATTCAATTGGGGATTTCTTCATATCTCCCGCAGGGGCATCTGATATGATTCCAGATGACTTTAGGAATTTAAGGACAAACGAGTTTGGTCAGTTAGTTCCTACTGACGGTAGCATGTCAAATATTCCAAATGATTTTAGAGACATGGGTAGAGATCAATATGGAAATCTTGTAGAAACTTTTGCAACAGGAGAAACCTCACAGTTAATTAATCCTGCTGAAGTACAAGAACTACAGTTAATGGATAAAAGATTTGGAACTGGAACTTCTGGGCTAATGTCTTTATCAGATGAACTAGGTAGTGGTAGCGGTGGCGGTCAAGTATCAGAAGAAGCCGCTAATTTTATTAGAAAATATATGCAAATTCTGCAAAATTCAAATGTAAATGAAGCAGGAAAACAAACAGGATATGCATTTAATCGTCTTCCAGCAGAAGTACAAACAGAAATAGTAACCATACTAGAGCAATCAGGAATAGGAGAGGTTAATTCTCCAATTCCTTTAGGGAATACTGGGTTAGGTATAGGCCCAAATCTTGCAGAACAACAAAGACTGGGTGGAATACTTGGAATGCTAGGGGCAATAGGGTACCCGATGGGGCAACAAATAGGGGCCTCGCTAGGCATGAGTCCACACTGGCTCTTTAAAAACAGGTGGGGAGGTATGTCTCCTCCACTTGCGGCATTAGCGGCAACGCTTGCGCCAAGAACTGCTAATGCCCCAACAGAAACTGGAACCCCGCTAACAAGCGAACAGTTGCAAGCGTTAGCAAACCAATAAATTACTAACTAGTCTGAAGCCTTTGCCTAAGACTGAGAGATAACACAATGGTAGATTATTTTAGAGAAGGACAACTTGTACCTAACGAGTTTAATCAAGAAGAACCAACAGTAAACGCAACAACAGGGACTCCTTTTTCGCAAAGTGTTTGGTCGCAAAAGGTACAAAGAAATGTAGCCAATGTAGGCTATAACCCTTACCCACCTCTAGTGCCTACCTCTAACAGAGGTGACATGGGGATTGCTTTTGATAAAGGCAAAAGACTACTAAGCGGATCTGCTGAAGTACTATTCAAAGGCTTTAGTGGCGAGTTAATGAAAAGTCTGGGCATGCAAGAGGCTTCAAACTCTTGGATTAGTGATGCGTACCAGTCTGGTTTACTCATGGGTATGGATGTTAACGATCTTGATAATCAACTAAAAGGACCAAGAACCCTAGAAGAAATCGAAGATTGGAAAGGATCTATTGCATGGGGAATAAATGCTGTAGCAGAACAGATACCTAATCTCGTAACCACCTTTGCCCCCGCTGTCATAGGAACCCTTATTTTTAAAAGGCCAACGTTAGGTACTGTTGGTACACTAGGAACAATAGACTTTCTTAATACCGCTGAAGTCTACACTGACCTACTCATGGAAACTGGCGAAAGCAGACCCGCTGTTGCGGCGGCTACTGGTACCTTAATGAGTTCGTTGGACATGATCATGCCCATGAAGGTCATAGGGGCTATGGGTAAAGGAACAGATTTTGCCAAGTGGTTTGGTAAAAATTTAAAAGGCGGTAAGATTTCAAAACTTATAGCAAATTCAATTGGTGCAGGAGTAACAGAAGGCACTACTGAATATATACAGACCATGATGGAAGGCGTGGCACTCAACTACGTGCAAGAGAAGGACTTACTTGCCGAATTCTCAGAAGCCCAAAGAGCAGAACAACTAGAATCAGGCGCTAGAGGCGCACTTGTTGGCACCCTGCTAGGTATCCCAATATCCTACTCTGGTATCTCAGCCAGAAAGAAAGCGGCTCAATTAAAACAAACAGCAAAAGATACAATTTTAAATAACGTTAAGCAATCTAATGCTAACGATCAAGAAACATTAGGACCAGACCTAGAAAACTTTAGT
>CAACVF010000229.1_pt1 | contig 12265 bp, 29 predicted proteins | sample 2381781 | NCBI WGS metagenome assembly CAACVF01 (sample SAMEA5211967, study PRJEB30684) | marine metagenome | biome: Marine; feature: Epipelagic; material: Water | collected 2015-10-15 | depth 60 m | reverse complement strand
AATAAAAGCTTCTCATGACTATTAAGATTAAGGTTGTCCAAGAGGTCAATATCGACTTTCTCAAAAGTCCAACTCATATAGCAACCTCTTTAAGAGTCATGCCATAGTTATTAACGCCTTGAGGTATTACTAAATCTTTTTTCTTAATAGGAATATTCTTTTTAAACATAGAATAATCTACAAAGTGATGCCACCGATTAAAACGCCAAACGATTTTAGCGCAATCAGGGTGTTGTTCTTGTAATGATTTAGACTTAGCCATAACGCCATCTAAATAATTTAAATCATCGTTCTTATAGATTGAATCTGTGTTACCGCCCTTTAATCTCATAGTGGTAGCTTTCTCACTTAGAAAAGCGTTAAATTGTAAAGTACAATATCCAAGCTTTAAACACCTAATAGATAAATCAGTATCTTCATTGTAAGTTCCTCTCCATCTAAGGTCCAGGCGATTATCAATTAAGATTGTAGAATAAATTCTAGTATTAAAAAGATAAGGTGGATACTTCTCACTAGCTATACAAAACTTACAATAGTTTAATCCACTAATCATAACATTTTCGTAGCGATCCACAAAATCCTCTGCTGCCCTAAAAATCGCCCCAGTTTGTACGATGTTCTTAGCGTTACGATTTAGTCTATAAAAATCATAAATATTGTCATCAATGATCCAATGCTTCTTAGCACCAATGCTTATAGAGTGATCCCAAACCCAATTTCTTGCAGGGATTGAGCCTTTTCCTAAATTAGAAAATGGTAAAGTATAAATCTTTTTAGGATCAATTACTTTAGCGTACTCATCATATTCTTGTGGCTCAACAACGATATGATAAGGAACTCCCATTCTCTCAAGGCTTTTAGAAGTTAATCGACTTTCCCATCGACCTTTACTAATGACGTAAATAGGGTGTTTAGGATTCATCTTTTACATACCTCTTGTTAAAATGATTGGCAAATTTAAGTTTTGGATGCCAAATACTTTTTGTTTTATTATTTAGTTCTTGCCCTATTACTTTGGCGAAATTTTGCAAATCTTCTTCACTTGCAAATCTTATTATTATTTTATGGTAGGCCTCTTTTGTATATTGCTCAAACTCCGGCATCCCATCCCACTCTTTTCTCCAATCTTCTTGTAATTCTTCTTGTCCAAAAAGATTATTTTGCTCTTTCTCACTCAAAATGATTACCCCAATTATCCCATCCTTTGTGTGTGAAGTCTTGTCTTGCAAAAAGTTCAATTCTTGGAAGATCACCACAAAGTTCGACAATGCGATCTCTTACACAATCAGGCTTTCTTGAATGTTCTCTCCTAACATCTACGACTAATTGTTTGACACTTTTTGAAATTCTTTTTGGATGACCTTTAGTGGCCAATAAACACATTTCAGGGTTAGCCCTAGTATAATAACCCATCCCTGTAAAAAAACCTTTAGACTTATTTTCTTTGACCCATGTAAAAGCTACCGTCTTAAATTTAAAATCCCATGCTTTAAGTAACTCAAAAGATTTCTCAAGTAGAGGATCAGTAACCCACATGAACAATATACAATCCACATCAGCAATATCGTTAATATTAAGACCCAATAGATCATCAAATTCCATACATGGATAATGTTTTGTAGCATTTCTATCTTCTCCTTTTTTTGAATAGCTTTTGAAGTACCAGGGAGGATCGGCATAGATGATTTTGTACTTCTTATTAATTAAAATCTTAGTCATGTTTGTTAAACCTTAAGCTTTGCATTTGTTGACTAAGTTTATCCAATGTCATCCCTGTAGTTTTTTGACAAAAATGTTCGGCGCAATAATCTTTACCTTGCTCAACCACATCAGCTTTTTTTTTGCACTTACAACAAACTCTTTGGTCGCCATAAATATTTAAATTATTAGTTCCACTTGCCATCTTTTAAAATCTCTATTGGGGTTAAAATATCTTTAGGGATGTAATGGCATTTCGGTCGGCCATTTCCTAAGTTAGTTAAATATTTATTAGTACCTAAAACAAAGCTACTATTTATAAATCCACACACTTCATAGATTGGTGATTTATCAATTACTAAAATATAAATTTCGTTTGGTTTAGCTCCTTTGGGTCTAATGATTAATCCATTATTTTCTTTTGGCATTTGACATCGAACTTGTAAATGCAAGTCATGAAATATAAGATCAGGGTTGTTGCCATGATTAACATGGTAAGTAAATTCTATATCAAGTAATTTAGAACAAGCTAGTTCTGCAGCACTTCCACTAATTGATCTTGCAATCTTTTCATTTAAAGAACTTCTATATCCATGACCCCACTCTTGATTAAGTCTCATTGACTCAAAGACTCTAGTCAAGCCATTGTTAGCACTAGCCATTAATTCATATAGGTCTAATGTAACTTGTTTCATAAAAGCCAATCTCCTTTCTGGTCCTTACAATAAGAAGCTACAACTTGTTTGTTATCGTAAATGTAAAATCCCCAAACTTGATTGTTACCCTCTTTGTAATTTGTGTTTTCATGCCAAATAGCTTTACTTTCAAAAGCATCATCGCAATTTGTAAAATTTTTTATTTCAATTTTTTCGTAAATTAAATTTGGATGGCTAAACAAAACTAAAATTAAAAAAGATTTCATTTAGTGATGCACCTTTTTATTAATGAAACTAATTTTGGATTTTGAATAAAGACCTTAGAGAACTCACTACCAATAAAAGTAGCGATCCCCTCCTCACCTAAATTTTTTAATCGAATCGATGATTTGTTGGCTATGAAATGTGCTATTTCATGAAGTAATGTATCTAAATAAGTGAATTTTCCTAAATTTTCTTGAATCGCTATGATAGATTCGTTTGGATCGTAATACCCCCATACATTCTCTTTTTTGGCTTGTTTCCTAGTTAATTTGACTATCTTGGCCTTATGATTCCTGTATCTTATCTCAGTTATAGTCATAAATGATAATAATGTTATAACTATATAAAATAATGTTGCAATTATTATTTGTTATAATATAAGTATAACAACATGATAATAGACAATATTAAAGGAGGATGCTATGTTATTTAATAACTTTAATGATGAAATGTTTCAAAAAGAAAAACTAGAACAATTACTAAAAATACACAACGTATCAAGAGATCAAATTTTGAGAGAAACGCTTGGTAAAACCCCAAAAGATTTTGCTAATTGGAAAGTAAAATGGTCAAGACTTATAAATAAAAAAGAAAAAGACCCTCATAATTTTGGTTTATTAGAATTATCCGAACTTCTAACAAGATATTTTAATGCTAGAGGTAATACTAATCAACCTGTTCTTGGTAATACACATTTTATATCAAGAGATACAATTATTAATGGTATTGGTGAACTTCAAAAAAATGGTCAAGTAAGAATTTATTCAAAAAAAGATATGAAAAAATTAAGTGTAATTGAAAAATGGAAAAATTATCAATTTATATATATGAGATCAGGCTCTCAAGCAGGGACAGTTAGATATTTTAAACCTTTAAATACTGTAGAAAATGATGCTCTTTATGGGTTATCTATTTCAAGAGAAAAAAAAACTAAAAAACTTTTTGTTGGTTATTTAGAGCCTAAAGACGGTGGTAGTTATGATGTTATTGATAAATCAACAATAAACGATGAAGTTTTTTCAACAATTGCAAAAAATATTTACATTGATGCTTCATCAAGATTTACTGCAGCTAATTATCCAATTGATTCTCAATGGCGATAATCTTTGTTATAAATAATCTATAATAGTGTTGCAATTTTTTTATAATATCGTTATAAGTTTTGTATATGACGAATCGACCAAGACAAATTGGAGAATGTTATACAAAATTTGGCCTAAAACACACATCTAAGAGCCAAAACACCATCCCTGACGACATACGTTTTCGAAATTACATAGTCCTAACTCCAAAAGAAAAAATGAATCTACCATCTAATAGTTCATTTACAGGGGGTACTATTGCTCATGAGGTTGTGCAAATGGCTTTGTGTGAAAACAAAACTATTGAGGAAATCTTAGAATGATTAAAAAAATACAAGAGAGAATAGATAATTTTAAAGGAACTGATGAAAAAGATAAAATTAAATTTGAGCATATTATCAAAAATATGGGTGCTATATCAAGCAATCATTTAAAAAATATTGATACTTTGCCAAAGCAAAAATGGGAAGATGAAAAAGAATTTACCCATTGGGATGATAGAATTAAAACTTATTTTTTATGTTATGTAGATTTAATTGGTGAGACTCATTTTGGAGATATTAAAAATGTATTTGGAACTTTAGTAAAAACTAAAAGTGGATATTCATATACAAAAAAGAAAACACCAAAAGTACCGTTCCATAGCGATTGTTTGCAAATAGCTTTGTACTCTAAGGTCTTGCCAACACACACACCCTTTTTAACTTATGCTAGTGATAGTGATTATACAATCTTCACCCCTGACAATTGCATAGAACTAAGTAAAGAAAATCTTGAACATTATTATGATGAATTAGTTTTATATCAAAAATGTTGGGAGACTAAATTAGAATTAGCTAATGGTGATATAAAAACTTTAGCAAAACTTTGTAAGCCTGACTTTAGTGAAATAAGAAAAAATGGTTTTTGGTGGAAAGGTATATCACCTGACATCATTAAAAGATTTAAAGGATACTATGAGTGATCAAGGAATAATTAAACCATTAAGACAAAGAATAAAAGATTTAGAAGTAATTAATTTGGCTCATCAAAAAAAGAATGGCCAATTAAGAGTAGAAATCCAAGACAAAGATAAAAAAATTAAAGAGTTAGAAGAACAAATAAAAAACCCAACAAAAAAATTGAGAGAGGTAGGACAACTATGAGTAAAGAAAAAACATTGGAGAGCGCAATACAACAATTTAGAGATAATATTAAACAAAGCGACTATGTAAAGTTAGGTGCTAAAGGTGAATACCTAACTGTGCCATATCGTATTAAGTTCGTAAGAGAATATTTTGGAAGTAGATTACAATTAATAACTTTTAGTAGTGAACTAGAAAATGGCTCTACAAAATTTAGAGCAAGTGCATTGTTAGATGGTATAGAGTTAAGTGTTGGCGAATCTAAAATGATGGTCAACAGAGATAAAGAATTTGAGAAAGCCCAAACCGTATCCGTTGGTCGCTGTCTTTCCATATTGGGATTCATGGGTAATGAAATTGCAACAGCAGAGGAGATAGAGGATTTTATCAAAGATACTAAACCTATTAAAGTTAGTAAGGACAAAACTTTTGAAAATGGACATAAGGTTAATTATCCAAAAGATGAGCCAATCATAGAAAAAAAACAAATTAGTAAAAAATTTAATACTCAAGAATTTGCTAAAGAATGGATGGAGAAGCTAAGAAAACAAGCCGAACTATCAACAACTGTAAATAAATTTGAACAAGGGATTCAAGTTTTGGGTAAAGAGTACACCAATGAATTAGAACAACTTTATCTTGATCCAATTGAGGATGTGAGAGTTGCTAATGAATACAACAAATTAAAATCACAAATACAAGGAAGAAAACCTAATGGACAATAAATACGATAATCAAATAGCTTTGTGGAAACGTCAACCAAGAGAAACAGATAAACCTGGAACTAAATATCCACACTACACTGGCAAGGCCTCAATAAATGGTACGCCTAAACAAGCTGCAGCTTGGTTGAATACTGATAAAACTAACGATAAGCAACCTGATATAAGTATCAAATTAAGTGATCCACAAACTAAAGAAGATTCATCATACAAGGATCAATTTTAATGGATAACGAAAGCGTCAATCCTCAACACTATAAGAAAGCCATCCAAACTTGCGATGCGATTATGAGTCAACAAACTCATGAAGAAAATATTGGTTACTTAAAGGGTGCTGGTCTAAAGCACCTTTTTCGCTTTGGTCAAAAGCATGGAACATCAATAGATAGTATCATCATGGATTTGGAAAAGTGTCTTTGGTATTTAAAAAAATTATTAAACTATCTCAAGGCTCTTAAAGAGGATGGCAACGATATAAACCAAACACAAGAAAACGTAACTAACTTATTTAAGGAAAAAGAATGAAGAATGGACATATATATTTATCGGCTATCAAGTTAGACGTTCTTAAATTTATTAAAAAATTTATTAAAGAACATGAGTATAGCCCAACATACTTAGAGATTGGGCGCAAATTTAGATTTTCTAGGGCTAGAGCTGGTGCGATTATATCAGAACTATACAAGTTAAACTTGATTAGCAAAAGCGATCAAGCGCAACGAAACATCGAACTTAGTGATGATCAACTAGAAAAAATATCAATGCTTAAAGTTAATAAAAGCTATTCAACAATGGATTTTAGAAGATGAGCGATGAAGTAATAAAAGAAAGTTTTTACGAAATTCAAACTAAGTTTGAAGAAAAATTTGACAACACAGAATTAGCTGTGAAGTCAGATAAGCCAAGTGAAACGGCTACGTTAAACGTCTTAGATATAAAGTTTGAAAAATCTAGGATTAAACCAATAAAGGAAACTAATAAGGATGAGCAAAAGTAATAGTCTATTACGAAGATATGACAAACTTAATAAGCTTCATGGTGAAATCATGCAAAAGCCTATCAATAACAAAAGGCAGTGCATCCACTCACTTAAAGCTTTTAAGAAGTATATTAAAACGTATAGACAAATCGTTTGTGTTGAAAATGAAGACTCTAAATTCATTCATGCCCAAACTTAATTACTAACTAACTTAAAAGTTGAAAAAAACTACTAGGATAGGAGTCCGCCTAAACAAAGGAGAAAGAGAATGGAAAAAAAGAAATACAAAATAAAATCAAGAACACCTTTAGATATTAAAATGAATAGAATTATTGGTGATAAGATTAAAGAAGCAAGACACAATAGAGAAATATTAATTCATGTTCCAGAAACGTCAACTACTACTAGCCATACAATTAAAAGGAATAAACTTTGTACCCAATCCGAACTAGCAAAATCAATTGGAGTTACGTTTCAACAGATTCAAAAGTATGAGAGAGGCCAAAATGGAACATCAATTATAAGACTCTTACAAATTAGTAATTTTTTTAATTTGCCATTAACTTATTTTACAAATGGCGTAAAAGAATTAATAGGTCAAGTTAAACCACCTATTAATAATTCCTCAACTATTGCTCCCTCTTTAGTTGCTAACAAAGAGGAATTAAATATGAGTGTTTAACATTTAATGTGAAGAACAACTAAAACTTGTTCTTTTATTTTGTTGTGTGAAATGTGAGAGGGGATGTCAAAGTTCCCTCTCTTTTTTTTTATGTATTTTGTAATTTGGAAACCTAAAGATAAATTAACTAGCTTTTGTAATCAAATATTCTCAATCGAAAAAGATGCTAGAGAATTTGCAAAAAAAAGTATTAAACGAAAAATAGAATGGGATGTAGTTCTCTATAATAGTGAGAACTACGATAAGTATTGGTATAAAATTTAAACTATCTCAAATATTTCTACATGAGATAAAACCCATTTTTTTACTTCTTCAACATTTTTAAATTTAACATCTGGATCGTTTTCATAAATAACAGTATCGTCATCTAATCTATTTTTATTTATAGCAACCTTGCTAGGACAATGTATTTTTATTTCATATCTTTTCATTTTTCTCTCTCCTATATGTTAAAGTGTTTTTCTTGATAATCAATATGCACTATTTCTTGATTATTATTTTTGTATGGCTTGATGTAAGTCTCCGATACAAAATCAATAGATTTATCTCCAAGTGCTTTGGCCAAATCAATAGCGTTAGTATATTTTGAGGTGTAAGCCCAAAAACTTGCCGTAAAATGGCGAAAGAAGTACCCTTTCCGATCAATTGGTAGTGTTACTCCATTTATTTTTAAAGCCTTGTCTATACCCCTTGAAATAGCCTCTAAACGTAAAGGAGAGCCAACATTGTCTAAAAATAGGTGTTCCTGGTCCATAGGAAGCGTTTTAACGTAGTTATTGATCTCATCCCTTAATTGGCTAGTAATTACCAATTGTCTATGGCCATTAATAGTTTTGGTATCACCTATTTTTTTAGTACCACACTTCATAGCTTTATCTATGTTGATCATTGGAGGTAAATTTGATTGAGGGTCAAAGTTAATTAAGTCTTTTCTAGTCAAGACTCTAACCTCACTTGGCCTACAAGCAGTTTGTAATAATATTTTACATACTAATTTAACTATGTATCTTTTAATATCATCTACTAGTTTTGCAACATACTTTGGAGTCCAATAATCAAAATTAATAGCATTTGTTTTAGGCCTCTTAGTAACTACTTTTGCCATCCAATTAATATCTTTACATATATTTCTAGGTAGTTTTCTATTAGGTGGATCGACTTGATTTTGTATAATTAAGCTTAATGTATTAAATATTTTTCTTACAGTTTTTGGCTCAAGGGCATCTTCTTTAGGTGTAAGATTAAATCCACATTTTTCACATCTAATATCTTTACTAGAGTTTTGCTCATTACAACTAGGACATTCTTGAAATAGTTTATTAGTTAAATGTTTAACAAAGTTATTAACTTCATTCTCACCTATATTTCTAATATCTATGTTGTTAAAAAATGGAAGTATATGGTTTTTAAAAAAACTACCATAGTTCTTAGTATGATGAAGATTAACAGTTCCCTCTCTTACTTTATACTTTAACCATTTTTGAAAAGATATATTGGCCTCTTTTAATAATACCTCATGAGTGCTAGTCTTAATAAAGCCTATCTCTTTAATCTTTTGTTGTGCTTTTTCTTTTACTTTAGCTTTACTTATTTTTGTAATTGCTAAAGGTCTATTGTTTTGGTCTAGGTAGTTCCAACGCCAATACATTTTGACGTTACCTTTTTTATCTTTGATAGGTACTTTGTTTATATTTAACTCCATTTTCTCTCCTTTTGTAAGTTATAACGATGTTATACATAGTATTAACACTATTAGCAATAAATCATTTGACTTAAAAAGGCTTGATTTAACAATCAATTGACTAAAATATAAAAAATTCATCATAAAAACTTATAAAAAACTTATAACTTTCGGTTGAATTTTTGATGATTCCTTGTATTTCGGACATAAAAAAAGTGCCAAAACGAATCTATTGCAATTCATTTTGGCGTTATATATAAGCTTTTTTTTACTGCCCTTGTAGCTCAGTTGGTAGAGCAATTGATTTGTAATCAATAGAGTATTAGTTCTGGCACCTTTAAAATCAATACTTTTAAAGATACTTATAAAATACTTATTAAGTTCAAATTTATTTATCATGTTAGTGTGTTAATATACTTATAACACATTAATCACAAATGTAGAACTCTATAAGTTAGTCAATTGATTACCCACCACTATCCCATTTGATTAGATCAAATCATGATCGAAAGATCACATCCTATTCTTAAATTTTATTATGATGTTTTATAAGCTTTTGCGCTTATTGTACTTTTAGCTTTAGACCTACTAATACCTTTTTTTTTACGTTTGTTGACATTAAACCACAGCCCTTTTTTAGCAATTTTGCCACTCTTAGTTTTGTGATAACCTTTTTTCATAATTTATCTCCATGCTTTTCTTGACCAATAATTAGCCGATAATGTTTTTTGTCCTGTTGTCTTAATGCCACCACTTCTAGCTAAATAACTTTTTTTAGCTTTAGGGTTATTCTTTCGAATTTTCATATTAGGATCGCCAAAGGTTACTTTATTAACTTTCCCTGTCTTTTGATTTTTAACATAAACACCACTTTTTTTAGAACTACCTTGAGGTAATCTAAAAGGTTTATTAAGTGTTACTTTTCTTCCTTGATACTCAGCCATTATACTCCTTGTGATTTTTGACAACCAAACTTAATATAAAGACCAAGTTTATTAACATCGTCTTTTCCAAGTTTTAAAGTTTGATTTAAAGATTTTTTATAACCATCAACCATACAAGTGTAACTATCTTCATATAAAGTTGGATAGGTTATTGGTGGCATACAACTATTTTCAACTGAACTACATAATACCATTACAAGTATTACGTTCACTTTTTCCTCATGATGTCAGCGCCCTTTAATCCATAAATCGCTGATACAACACCAATAAAGATTGCCTGATACCAGTACGGAAGCTGATTAAAATATTCAAAAAATAATTCTAGTTTAGTACGAATTTCAACATCGTCAGTAAAAATAGAATAACCCAGTATAAGAATAGGCAAAGATATGAGAATAAGGACAAATTCATCTTTGAATCCTTGATCATTACTTTCAATAATTTTAGCTTTGTATTCCAGTTCACCACTGCTCATCTTTTCTGCATGACGCATTTGTGCATCTGCCATAAGCATCTGCGTTTGTTTTTTCTTTTTATAAATATGACTACCTGTTTGAACAGCTAGTTTGATTGCACTTAACCACATTATAATTTTACCTTTCCATCTTTCCATTCCATATCTGGTAATCCGTTCGAATAGGTCTTGCCATCAAATGTTAAGACTTGTTTTCTATTAGTACCTTTTTCATTGTAAGAAACATGAATCCAACCTGCGTTTGGCTCATCTTTATCATTGGACCAGAACTCTAATATTAACTGATCAAAATCACAGTTGTTTTCAATCCAATAAGCTACTTGTATATTAGGAACTCCAATGATTTCAAAATCACAAGCCATCCCCTTAGTATGCTGTGAACTGTCCGAACTGCCGATCTTTCTATTAAGTTCTAAGCATCTAAAACCAGAATTAATCATGACTGGCTTTTCAAACTTGGCTCTTACAGGCTCAAGTATTTCATAAGCTACATTACCAAGATTTTTAATATCACCTGATCCTGGTATATTCTTAATACCATTCCTAGTTGCTACTTGGCTCTTAGTAAATTCTGATAGTTTAAAATGTTTTGATATCTGCATAAATTAACATTTACAAGTTTCACAAGTACACAAATCACCATCGTAAAAATGGCTATGTAAGATTTCCTTACAATGACATTTACAATGACAATCTTTGCACTTCTTTTTTTTTCGTTTTATCTTTGGTTTAGACTCAAGCATTTTTGCAAAATTTTCAAAAAAACGATCAATAAAAGATAAAAATTTAATAATGTATTTATCTATCATTCTAAAATAAGTTTCTTAATTGATTGTGAGCCATCTATATTAGTTTCAAGTTCAGCTTTTGATTTAATACATCTATATTCAATATTGTTTGATACGTTCCGACTAGCAACCCTCTTACCTTTAAGACATGAACTTAAATCAGGTTGTAATCTTGCTTCTTTAATCTCATTATTGACTAGCATTAATAAAGCTATAATTACTTGTTCCATCAGTGTGAGCCATTTCTAAGTTTATCTATTACTTTTTGTATAGATATAATTTGTTCTTTAAGATGATCTATGTTGACCTTGTTATATCTTGATGCTTCAATTTCTTTTTCTATAGATTCAATTTGCCCAGCAAGATGTTCTATTAACATATACATTTCTAAGTTCTTAGGCTCTTGCTCTGCTTTTTTTAAAAGATCAGCTTGAAATAAAGTATCTGCTGTTTCTAATAAACTAATTCTACTTGTTAAGTTGGCATAACCAAATACAGCTCCAGAAACTACTATAATAATTCCAATTAAATTTGCTAACGGTAATTGTAGTTTAGACTCTGAGCTAACTTTAATTGTGTCATCATCTTTTTTCATTTAATAACCTATTGGTGAAACGCAAAATGCAAGTCCTAAAAACATTAAAATTAAAGTTCCTGTAAAGTAGTAATTCATATCGACACTCCATAAATTAGTTACCATGATCCACCATTAAAATTTTAATACCTAATTTTTTTTGTTTGGCAGTAGGTATTCGCCAAATTTTTCGTCTATAAGATTTTACGTTTTTTCTATATGTATTTGTTTTAACGTCTATTAATTCTACTTTACCATTTTTATCTAAAGTTATTAAATCGCAAGGTGATTGAGGGTCTATAGCTTTAAAAACCCATTTACCTTGTTTGGTAAAATCAACACAACATTGATATTCACCTACAACTCCTTTTAAACTACGACTTAACTTATTAGATTTGATATTAGGTTTAGTAGAGTTGAGAGACTTATTAGTCCTACAGCCCATAATAATTTATAAATAGAATTCACTTTGGCATCTAAGTGAGCCAAGTGATTATCCTTTATAGTTGATATCTTGCTGTGTATTAGTTTTATTTCCCCTTGAAGCTTAATAATTTGTTCTGAGTTTTTTTGAGATTGAGTAGCCATTATCTATA
>CAACVF010000228.1_pt1 | contig 12289 bp, 7 predicted proteins | sample 2381781 | NCBI WGS metagenome assembly CAACVF01 (sample SAMEA5211967, study PRJEB30684) | marine metagenome | biome: Marine; feature: Epipelagic; material: Water | collected 2015-10-15 | depth 60 m | reverse complement strand
CTTCCTGTTTGGCGTGTTTTATCTAATGGTTTTATATGGGGATTGAAAGCTGATTGATCTCTTTGGTGCGAGTAGTGTCAACTTTTTTCTCTGCTTTTTTTACCTCTGGTGGTTTGGGTTTGTCTGCCACCTCCTTCGGCACTGGGCCTTCAGGAGTCCAAGCATAAGTATTTGGTTTGCGTGGAGGCGTGGCTTTTAGTTCAGCCTTAAATTCAGTTGAATCTTTATAAACATTTGCATCTCTTGGTTGTTTAATTTCTAGCTCTGGGTCAAATACATTTCCTCCACCAAGTCGTGCTTTCTTTTGTTCCCATGTCATTGTGTCCCATCCTTCATAAGCCAACTTCGCATCTCTAACTGCTTTCTTACCAAACTCATCTTTTAGTAGATATTCATATCTCAATCTCATTTCTTCTATTAGTGAGCCTTGATTCTTGCCTCCTGCTTTATATGTAGGTAATTGGTCAGTTGCATATAGCAATGCCATTTGACCTGAATCATCAGTTAACAGATCATCAATAAATGAACCTTGATTGAAGTTAGTTATTGGTGCTTCTGGTAATGGTGTTCTTGGTGCTTGTATCTCTCCATTTTCAATAGCAATTCTTAAAACATCTGCTTTCATTGCTTCTCTTGCTTCAGAACCCATTCCTCTTGGAACATATTCACCAGTTGGCTGAACACTTACCGTTCCATCATCATCAACTAATCTTGTTAGCGGTGTTGTAGAACGTGTATCACCAAGTTCTAAATCAAGCTGTTTTACTTCGCTTAGTTCTATAAATCTTCCAGATTTCTCGTAATACTCACTAAAAGCATTAATGATGTCTTGCTTTTTAGCTGACCAAACTCTTCGACCTGTTCTTTGTTTAACGATTGCAGCAACTTCAGGACTGTTAGAAGGAGAAGCAATTGATCTCAAATCATCTCTGCCAAGCTCAGATAAAAGCTCTCTGTAATAGGTGACTTGTTCTGGACTTGGTGGTTGTATTTTTGTCTTTGGTTCAGTCTTAATCTTGATTCCTTTTTTCTTTAGTTCTCTTGCTTTCTCAAGGAGTTGTCTTGCTAATGGTGTTAAAGCACTTATATCTCTTCCTGCTTTTTTGACACTCTCTTCAGTTAATACTTTTCCAAGGTTTAAAACATTCAACATATCTCCAATTCTTTCTGCTGGCTGATCTATCCATTCATGTCCAAATGCACGATCAAGCGCTGCAATAAAACGATTTAAACCTTTCTCATCGTCAAAGGCTCTTCTTTGGAAATCAAAGTCTTTATCAGACCAATCACCTCTTGATGCTGGTGTGTCTGGTGCAACACCTTCATCTAAAACTAATTTAAGTTGATCACCTACTAATGGACGGCTAGTTTGATTTGATTCCGTTAATCTGTCTAAGTTTTGCTGTGCTATTTCTAATTCTTTTTGGACTTTGTTTAATTGTCGTTTTCCTCCTACGGGTGTATATCCGCCCTTATCTGAACCAAGATCTATCTTCTCTTGTATCTCAGCTAATTTCGCTTCAATAGCAGCAACTTTGTCAGATTCAGCCTTTAAATTGTCAAGTTGTTGTTGTCTCCTAGAAGGTTCAGAAACATCGTTAAATAAAGTTCTTAACTGGTCATCACTAAGTTCATCTAAGTTTGCAAGATAGCTATCTACTTCTGGTCTTGGGTCAGGTAGCTCTAACTGTTGCTGTGTTCCTAATAGCTCTGGATCTGCTGAACCTTTTAACCCTTGATCTAAAGCCTGTTGCTGCCTTACATCTAATTCATCAAACTCTTTTGTTAGGTCTTCTCCTGTATCTGCTGCTTGCCTAATAAGTGCATTTCTCTGTTTCCTTATTGCATCTATAGCAAGTTTGACTTCTGGTTCTACAACTTTGCCAACTGATAATTCAAGTTGGTTTCCATCTCCAATCTCAGTCAAGCCCATGTTCTTTAGGCGTTCTCTTTGCTCTTTTACTTGATTAATTTGAGTCTGTTCGTCAAGGCTTCTACTGATAGCTGAATCGTATTTAGTGATAGGGCCGCCAGGGGTTTGAACCATTGCCCCACCTTTCTCGGCTGGAGTGATTGGGCCAGGCTCAGAAGGAACTAATGAACCACCTTTTTTATATTCAGGTAGTGCTAATTGATCTGGCTTATTGATATGAGGAATGTATGGGTCAATCTCTGCTCTACCAAGGTCATCGATCCAATTAAAATTGCCACTAAGCATGGCTTTTCTTATTGGTGGAACTAAAGAACCCATACCCATTAAGGGGAAGACTGCAAAAGTATTAGCTGGAATACTTTTCTTCCATTTGTCAAAGTAGTTATCGGCGGCTCCTTGTTGCCCTAATAATTTGAGAACTTCATTGTCAGGAAATAAGTCTAAAAAATTAGGATTATCGTGATCTAAGAAAGGTGATGCAAATAACTGTTCAAATGCTGCCTCTGCTGTGAATGTGGTTCCTTTTATTCCTGCTCTAGTTAACTTTCCTACCCTGTCTGTTCTTTGTGCTGTTACAGCAAGATCTGTAGCAAACTTAGTAGTCCTAAATCTTTTTGCATTAGTAGCGAAAAGGGCTGTCTTTTTTAGACTTTGTAAAGCTCCATATCCAAGAGTAAGACCAATACCTTCTCCTACAATTTCCCCTGACAAATCTAAAGCAAACTCATCAGCAGGAGCTACGCCTTGATCGTTCCCAGGAATAGTCCATTCATTTTGGGGATCAAACATTGGCTTTCTAAATGATCGCCTTACTTCATCTGAAATCAGCCAAGCATCAGAAGTATCTACTTGATCTCCTCTATTTCCAAGTTCACCTTCAACCAACAATCCTTCCATAAGTGCCGTAACAGGATTGCTACCTCTTTTGTTTTTAAAAAGGATGTCTCCTAGTGAGTTGGTAAGTTTGCTGACTCCATTAAACACACCTCCTAAGCCTGCCCCTACATTCATGTCAGGCGACATTCCGACGTTATAAAACTGAACTAACGGCTTTAATGCACCAGCATCTTCTTCTGCTCTTTCCATAGATTTCTCTCTTCTTTCTGCAAAATCTATTTCAGCAGGCTCCATACTTTGAAGCTCTTCTTTTTCAAATGGTTTTAAATTAAATAGTGACATGATTAACCTCCGATAGAATACTCTTGGACAAGAGTTTGTAGGGTTTTTGCATAATTAGGATCAGTAGCATATCCTTGTTGTTGCAATAGATTTGTTACTTCTTTAACGCTCTTGCCTGATTCTACTCCAGTAAAACTTTTATAGTCCTTATACCACTTATCTATTAAATATTTAAAGGACTTTTCTTCACTATCAAAGTTAATAAAATTAGCCTTTACTTTCTTTGATTTGCCACTAGCATCATCCTCTTCTGTATTCACTAAACTACCTTTAGTTCCTGGCAAAGCTTTTAACCCGAAAAAGTTATTAGTTCCGCTAGGCTTGTTCCCGAAACCAGACTCTAGTGCAAACTGAGCAGCAACAACTTCAGGATATTTAGCACCTAATTTTTCAGCCAGAGCGACAGCAGATTGGAATCTTTGATTGTTATCTCCTTGTGTTAATCCAATATTAGTTGTCATAGGCTCTGCATTGACTGGGCCGCCAAACATCATATTCAGCATCCAGTCACCTGGCCCTGGAGAAACAGCACTAGCCATTGCTTTATTGAAATAAGTCAACGATGCTTGATTAGATGATTTCTTATTATTAACAACACCTTCTAAATATTTTCTTACCGAGCCATCAGGATCAAAGGTATATTCATTCTCTGGCCCTCTATAAAATCTAAGCTGCTCTAATAGATAACGCTCTGGTGTAGTACCTGCTCTTGTCGAAAACAATCTTAATTGAGGACTAAATTCTTTCCCCTGATTTAAACCGTCTAATTCGTTATAAAGCCAAGAAGCATTAATGACGGCACGTTCTCTATATTTTTTAACGACACGATCAGGAACATTTTCTGAACCAACCATTCCTACTGGTTGAGTTTTTGAATCTTTCTTTATTTTGTCTGCATCAGGTGGAACATCAACCTTTTCTTTCTTTGTAGATTCTGCAAGTAAGTTTTTTAATTCATCTGAATTTTCCCATTCATCAAAAGATTCTTGCAATAAAATATCAGCGTCTTCTGAAGGAATAATTCTTCCTCGATTGTTTGTATCTCTATACCATTCATTTAATTTTTTATTATAAGTTTTATTAACTTTTCTATATGTTTTAGTCTCTACTTTTTTCGCTTTTTCTGAACCTGATTGTTGAATTTGAGCTTGGAAAGTAGCAAAAGAACTTTGACCTTTTGGTGGCTGTAATGCTTTCAGTTCAGGTTTTGCAAATAGTCCTGCTAATCTTTGGTTATAAACAGAATTAAATATATTTGGGCGTTTTTGTAAGTCTTCTTCTCTTGATCTTAATATCTTCATTAAATCGCTAACGGTTCCTTTCTTCTTTGAAGCTGTTTGAATCCTTCTAATAATTTCTCTATAGCCTGTGCCATCAAAATCTTCAGGAGCTAAATCTCTTAATTCTTGTTTTAAAGTATTTAGTTCTCCTTCTGATAATTCATCTTGATATGTTCTCCATTTTGCAGCCTCCTCTTTCTGGTCATTCATATATTCATTAATATTTTTATATCCTAGTTTCGTTCCTAACTCTCTAAATTCTGCATAAGCTTTTTTCCCTTCTTCACTATCAGGATCAAGATCAAATGGGCCACCTGCTTTCAAAAACTCTATGTCTAAAAAGTTTTTAATACCTTCTTGTTCTTCTTCAAAATTATCATTAATTGCTTTTGCACCTTTATTGCTCATATCTAGCAATGTATAAGGTATTGAATCTGCAAGAAAAGGTCTTTTATTGTAGTGTTCTTGCCATTCTTTTGTTCCTGGTTTTAATCCATTATTTGAACCACTTCTGATCTTGCTTATTATTTTTTTGCCTATTGCTGTTCTTTGATATGTAGGCAGGATTTGTTTTAATACTTTGTTCATTGCATCGGTTCTTCTATCCCCTGCAAGTAAAGAAAGTTTGTCGTCTAAATCTGCTGTTAAGGCTTGTGCCGCCAAGAATGGAAAATAAGGATCTGCAACTGTTGATTGCCTAGCATTTTCTCCTTCTCCAACTGTCACTCCTTTTTTTAGTAGATCTTTAAATGTGATTCCAAATGATGTAACTGCTGTTTCTACAGAGCTTTGATCAACTGCCTCGTTATATAGTTTTTCGTGCGAATCTCTGAATGAATCTTTTGCTGAATTTATCTTAGAAACTGCATAAGCGTGATATTCGGTTTCATCTCCAGTTAGTCCATACTCATCATTTAAACCAGTTAAAATGCCATGAAAAGCCTGCTCAATTTCTCCGCTTCCTGGCTTTAATGCTGCAAGTGAAGCTTGATTGTTTGCTAAATAATTTTCAACTTTATTGTCAATCTCACTGCCAAGCATTTTTGCTAAATACTTCCTACGTCCTATTAGCCTCCAAGGGTTATCAACATCTAATAGTGCAGCAGCTTCAGGGTCAGTTTTTCTTAAAAAATTAATAGCTGCATTTGCATCAATCGCACCTGTTTCACTCTGTTGTTGCAAGCTAAGTTTTGCTTTTGCTAATTGATTCCGAGCTTCTTTATATTCAGGTGCATTTTCAAAGCCTGTTTGCATATTTGTTCTTGCATAGTTTTCATATACCGAGGCTCCTGCTTTTACTAAGTTCTGAGTGAACGGCCCTAAAGCTTGAGAAAGTTGTTGGAACTGGTTATATCCTTGTACGTTTCCTTGACTTCCTCTTTGCAAAGTAGCTATCTGTGGAACACTACCAATCAATGATGGTTTAGCTGCACCTGCTGTTTGTTTTTGTGCAGGATTAACGAAAGCACCTAAAGGCTTTGCAACTGGTGTTATTTGTCCAAAAGGGAGTTGTTGTTCTTTAGCCATTAGTTGTTACCTTTTTGATCTAATAGTTTTAGAGTTGCCTGTTTCGTTTTCAATGTGTTGTAGGTGTCAATACCACCAAGAACAGCAGAGCCAGCATTAAGGATTGCTGCACCCATTGATGGGCCTCCACCTGTCATGGTTGGGCCACTAGGAGTAATCAATGTTGGTAATGGTGCAAACGGTGGTATTGGATCTATATAAGGCTGCTCTTCATAAAACTGTTGGCTATTCCAGCGACTTATATATTGAGCGACTTGTGCCGCTTGTGTTCTGTTGTATTGGTTCGTTCTAAGCCCTTCATTGATCTGCTGTAACGCTTCATAATCTCCCTGTTGTCTTGAGTAGTCATTCACTATTCGATCAACTGAATTACCTTCTGCGCCCATTGCCTGAACTGAAGCTCTTGCTTGCAATGATCTCCATCTATATTGCTTAGTTGCAACAGCATCTTGCATAGATACTTCTGCAAACTGTTGGCTTATCGCTTCGCTATCGCTGATATAACTTGCGCCTGCTGCTGCTCTTGTTTGCTCAACAACTTCTGCTTGTCTAATTGATTTAGTTAGCTCAACATTTCTAAGTGCATTGACATAGGAAAGTTGGCTGTTGTGATTAACCGTTTCTTTCCAATAATTATGTTGTTGATTTGCATCTCTAATCTTTGAATTAAAGCCAGCCTGCCAAGCAGCAAATTCGTTATTAGCACTTTGAAAAGCTTTCTTGTTTAAGTAGTCCTGCTTTTGAGCTTTATACCCTGCGATTGATTGAAATACGCCTAGACCCATTTGGCCTAGACCTAGCATGGTTGCTGGATCCATTACGCTTTCCTCCAGAAGTGGCTAAACAATTGAGCGCTTGCACCCATTGGGACTGGTGTATCAATCGTGAAACCCAAATGCTTCAACCATCGAATAGTTGTTTGATTTGAATACATTGCCCAGTTATGTAAGAAGTCATTGCCATCTTCAATTAGGCCGTCAACCCATTTCCGACCTCCACGAATGAATTGTCTTCGATGACTAGAAGTTGCAAATAAATCATCTGTTCCTAATAACCAAATCAAAGAATCATTTACACCACATATCCCTACTGGTAATCCATTATCTCCATCTATGCAATGACAAACATCGCTATCTTTCCAACTCTCTAACACAGCCTCTTTAGCAGTTATGCCATGACTATAATGCACTTCCAATTCATCCTGCTTTCTTACATTATTGCTTATGTACTCCACTCTTGCAGGAGTCGCAATAGCCCACTTCATTGAACACCTCTAGCTTGACTTGTTAATAATCCAACCCATTCACATGTACTGAATTTGCAAGGGTGAATTGTGTCGTTGTGAATTTCAACAATGCAATTCTCACCTTTGGAATTAATAGGAATTCTGAATACACCTTCATGGTATCTATCCTCATCTTCTCCATATCCTCCAGAGGGGAGAGCGCTTCCTAAAGTTGAATTTCTTACTCTTAATGTTGTGTCGTCATATTTATAAATTGCTGTATCTCTACGTTCAGCCATGACATGTATTTCAAAGTAATAGCTTTCGTGGTATCTAATCTTTGCATGTCTTATCTGTGATCTTTGTGTATTACTTGCAGCTTTTCCACCTCCTATTTCTTTATAAAGTTTGAACTTGGTAAATCTATAAACAAAGTCATAAGGCTCACCAAAATAAACAGGCGCACCAGACCAATCACCATCAGCAACAATTTGATTACCGCTTGTAGCTGAACCTAAATACACACCTCCAATATTTGTTGTTGCATATCCTGACCATGCTTCTGTCTTGGAGGTCATCGTGTAGGTCAATGTCCATGTGGTCTTTTTAGTTACAGCGTTATAAGTTCCTGCACCAACTCTTAATGCTGACGGTGTTTCAGTTGTAGTTGAAATCTGTCTATCTAATAAGAACGGATATGGGCTTGGTGTTACATCACTAAGTCGATCTGATACTGCTACTTTCTCAAGCCAAACATCATTGCCATATTCAGCCAACAAGTAAATAACTTCCTCAACGCAAAGAATTTGAAGAATCTTTGTTACTCCTGACATTTCCCAATAAGACCAACTGCTTTGCGCTCGTTCTGTTCCCTGCCCTTGGTTTCTGTAAAAATATTTATAAACATAAATTCTCTTCTGATAGCCTGACTTGTCAGACAAAGCGAACCAAGTATTACCTGTATCGTTAGTTGTTAACTTATAAACATCAGATGGAATATAACTACTGACATAGCTAGTCAAATCAGACGCATCAGCAACTAAAGCAGAGCCAGCGCCCTTAACACTAAACTCTCTAAACTGACTCCATTGACCGTTTGTTTGACAGAAGATAATCGTGCCAGCTACGGGAACAGGTCTACATTGAATGTCTATTTCATACTGAGTTAGTACAGATATAACTGCACTTTTAGGTGTAAGTATTGTTTCTGCTGCATTAAATCTAAATTGAATTTGGTCAGAAAATACAATCAATTCATCCTGATATGGTATGGCATATCTAAGGATTGACACTTTATTATTACTTGCCTGAATATCAATTGGATCAGAATCTAATACAGTAGTTACTGTCTCTGGATAGAAACTAAAGAACTCTTTTGCTCTACTTAAAACAATATATTCATCAGCTAGTATTCCTAATCTTCCCTTGTAAATAAATACATCTTGAATGGGATAACCAATGAAACTTGGATTGGGTGCGCTAGTTGAATCACCACATGTTCTTTCTCCCCATTTTGGAATCTTTGTTCCACTCTGAGTACTTCCATCAGCAGGGCCAAAATAGAATTGACCATTAGACAAACGCACCAAAACTTGAGGCATTGTCGAATCATCAATCTTATATTTTTCCCCAGGGCTGACACACTCTTGCCATGATCCTTCTCCAAATGTTCCTGACCTTGGAACAAATTCAATGTGGTAATTGTCAAAGTTATTCCCTGGATCTCCTACGATTTCTATTTGATAACCCTCTGGTGCAATCGTTGGCAGTTCTGTAAACACCTGAACAGAGTTAGTGATTGCAGTCAGATCAGCGTTTGCTCTAGCACACTTGGCTGAAACTGTTATTGCACTAGATGACTTTGCATGAATAACACTTCCACTTCTAGTAAAAGTGACACCAGAAACACCAGATAAGCCAGAGATGATATTTGTAGCAATAGTTGCTGTATCAATTCTGTGTTCAGTTGTTGTGCTTCCACTAACAACAACAGGAGCTACAGCAGTCTCAACTGTGGCTAATGTTCCGTTGACATTGACCTCATATTTTTGCCCGTAATTTGCTGCCTTCACCCATATCAGACATTCGTGATCAGCAGGCCGAGCAGTAGCAGGAGCCGTATCGCTGGTCATTGCAGGAACAGCCTTTGTATTACTAATGAAAGTAAAGTCGGCAATAGTCGCTGCTCTTATATCTGTCTTGGCGCTGACTACAGAGTTTAAATAGTTATAAGCATTAGTAGCTGCGTTAACTGTCTTTTCATTTCCATCTAAGTCAAAAACTTTTATTGCTGTTTTTCCAATAACAACTAAATATTTTTCACCAGAGTCACGCAGAATTTGATGAAAGAAAACATCGCCAAATGTAGATGTCGCAACCTTCTTAATACATTTAGTTCCTTCTCTTTTTCTAAGTCCCTCGGCAAGAGAACTCATCCCATTGACTTGTTTCTCTGCCTGTGTTGGATCTCTTTGAGCGTCAGGTTGTAGTGATGTTCCCTGTATTAAATTCGGGATTGTATATGAAGCGAGATTAGCCATCGACAAACCCCCTTGTTCTACCTAGCAAGCCGTAACCAGGAGAGAAAGTTCTACCAGGCAATAGACCAGGGCCACCAGTTAAGGCGTTGGCTTGTGCTTGGTCTAGCTCTACTCTTTGCAGTTCAACTAAAGCTGCCTGCTCATCCATTGCGGTGTACTTAAATATTGAATCATCAGCTAATACTCGATCACTAAATACTCTGGCTGATCGAATCGTTGTCCATCGGTTATAGATCTCTGGACATTCATCCCAAGGTAAGTAAGAAATAATATCTGCTTTAAGTGTGGTTAATACATCGTCAGGGATTGTGTATGTTCTCTTCTCTCTGTCATATACCTTCTGCCCTCTCATTACGAATCTTCCATCCCATTCATATTCATCAGTGACAAAAGATGCGATGTTGGCAGGAAGAACTATTTGATTATTTGTGTCTTTGGAAAATTCAAAAGCAAGCTCGGTGTTCCAACTCCATCCTCTTGTTTGACCTTCTTTAAAAAACTCAAGAATAGTTGTCTCAGCCTGTGCAGCTTCATTGATTTGTTGTGTCTCCAAACTATTAACAGGTTGCTCACCAATGTTCTGTAGACAAATGTTTACAGCTTCTAAAAGAGTGGTTCGGCCTGGTGCTTGTGACTGTTTATCTAAGCCCATAAAAAAAGACTGCACACATGCAATCTTTATCTTATCGGTTATTCGTAAGAAAGTCCCCTGACTGAACAAAATCAGGGGAAATTAGTACCTCTGCTAGTAATAATCTATGGGATTTCGATTACACCTGCACACTCAGCACGAAGAACATTCATACCAATTGCCATACGAGCAACAAGCAATGAAGACTGGTACATAACATTGAACGATGACCCTTCACCAGTTACCTGAAGTGATGGACTCTTCAATGTCAAGACACCAATTGCATCTTTGTGGAAGATGATCGCTTTGTTCTTAGCCAAGTTCTGCTGATAAGCAGTGTTCTTGTCGTAAGTGCCATTCGTATAAGAGGCTTGCGTTACATGATTAGACATGTGAACATCAATACCCTTAACACGCAATATGCGACCACCTGCAAATGAACCATTTTCACCGCCACCACTGTTGAAATCAGTGTTGATTGCTCTAGTGGAGTCAAGTAAGAAATCGTATTCGTCAGGGCCAACAACGCAAGCTAAGTTCTCTGTTGGAACATCAGCCTTTTGCATTTCAACTTTGATAGAACTAATCTTTTCAACTAGCTCATCGCCTTTGGCGTTCTTAGTTGCTGCTGCGTAGCCTGCTGAAAGTGTTGCACTATGACCAGTGCGATTAGCGTTGATTGTTTTAGCTAATGGCTCTGTTGAGGTCTTAGCTGCTGCATAGAGAACTCTAGCGGCTCTCTTATCCCACTCATAAGCAAGGGCCAAACCTAGCTGATTGGTTATGTCACTACGATCTTCGTAGTAATTCATTAACCTATCTAGGTCGTAAATAACCTGATCGGCTATTAACAATCCATCTAAATTAATGACCTGTTCGTTTCTATCACCAGGGCTATTTGTTGCCCCTAATATTGGTGAACCAGGCACGTGATACGCCGCCGAAGCACGACCAGAAACGGGAAAGGCTGCTGATTTACCGCCCGATATGGAGCGTTCTTTTACTTTACCTTTGAATACGCAATTTCGCTCAAACGCTGAAAGTAATTCACTAATTCCTAATTTAAGAAAAAGTGCATCTACAGCATTTGCGCCTTTAATTTGACCTAAACGGTCTAAACTGGCATTAGCCATTGGACTATTTTTTTATAGGTGAGTGTCTTTCTTTGTTTGTTTAATTAAGTTGTCTCCCGCAAGAGGCTTAATCAACTGCACAAGTGCAGAACAACTCATATAAAAATAATAGCGTTAACTGTCAAATATGGATTGATTAGATTTATTCATTGTTGCCTCAACCCACTTTCTGTACTTAGGATCTACGTCATATCTTCTTCTACCTGTTGCTTTATCCATTGCACTAATAGCAGCAACAGCTTGATCTTTTGAATCAAAAGTATCTGTAGCCGTAGCACTACCACCTTGTATTAATTTAGGTTCACCGCCTCCATTCTTTAAATCATATCTAGCCTTCATTGCGCTAACTGTTTGAAGCTTTTGTTGGTAGCTTTGTCCAGAATCAACAGCGTTATTAAATGATGTCAGTTCTGATTCAGATAAATTGTTAGTCATCCAATCAGTCATAGCCTTGTAATCTTCTGCACCCCCTACGGTGTTAACGATGTTCGAGTAATCAGCATCACCTGTTTTTTGTGTTGTCTGTTGTGGGCTTGAACCTTCTTGCTTTGTTCTTCCTTGTAAGTAAGCATCAACTAATTTTCTAGGGATACCACCTTTTTCAACAAGAGCATCTATTTCTGCATCAACATTCTTTCCTGACCAAAACTTGCTAGACATTTCAATGGGGTTAACCTCTGCCTTCTCTAAAGCGTTAGTAACGTCTTCCCCGTAAAACTCTATACCAACATCTCTTGTGTAATCATCAGGAGTCTCAGGCCAGTTATCAGGCGTTTCAGATTGTTCTGTTTCCTGCTTGCCTTCACTTAGTTTTCTCTCAGCTTCTTGATAAGCCTTTAAC
>CAACVF010000225.1_pt1 | contig 12353 bp, 16 predicted proteins | sample 2381781 | NCBI WGS metagenome assembly CAACVF01 (sample SAMEA5211967, study PRJEB30684) | marine metagenome | biome: Marine; feature: Epipelagic; material: Water | collected 2015-10-15 | depth 60 m | reverse complement strand
CCAGAAACCGCACCAGAAAGAACAACGTCATCGCCACCAGCGATAAATGCCCTACCAGTAGCAATACTAAAGTCTCCATCAACAATTAACTTATCTGCTGATTGGTCCCATTCCATGTACCTACTTGCTGTGTCTCCAAAAAGCTTTACGTCATAGCCTGTTCCGTCTACTCCTATTGTTACACTCCCATTTGCTTGTAACGTTGAATTTAAAGTTACAGCAGCACCAAAAGTTGCAGCAGCGTTAAAAGCATTTGTGCCAGTAAACGTATTAGCCGTACCCAAAGCAGGCATACTATTATTAATATAGTTTTCAACTTCAGTAAAGTTAGTATTCATTTGTGAAGCTACAATCGCTTCACCAGCAGTAAATGTATTAGTTATATCTAAAGCCATTATCTTAATCTCCTAGGTTTGTAAGTAAACATAATTCCGTTAACCTCCCAATCAACAGATTGAGAAGGTCCATTAAATTTCAAAGCAACTGATTTAGCGTTACCTAAGCTAGGCGCACGAATAATATCAGTTATACTAGCCGCAGCCTCAGAAGCCCAAATAGCTGAATTCCAAAGACTACCTGTACCAGACGAACTAGCTTCCCAAGTATTAGTAGATTCACGCCCTGCTATATCAATGTTAACAATTCTATTTGTAGACGCTTTATCATAATCTTGATAAACGTCTAACTGCATAGACAAAGACGAAGCAGCGTCCAAAACAATTTGAGGTCTACCCCAACGTTTACGTTCAACAGGATTCTTGCCAGCAACCCACGGAGTTGTAAAGTGAGAATCTATACGAGCAGCAGTAGAACCATCATACGCATCTGTAGGATTACCTTGCTCAAATTTAACAACGCGTCCTTTCTGAGTTCCAGAAGAAGCATTGCAAGCACCCAACAATAAATGTTGGCCATCAGGTGGTTTGTGAGTATGTAACGTATCAGCGTCAACATTTGTTAACGTCCATGCGTTAATACTTGGATCTAAAACAAAAACGTGACGCACAGTTGCTTGCGTGCCTGCTTTATAATATTCCAACATGTCTAAGGAGAGATACAAACGATTCTCAAACCAAGCTAACTGTGGAGGATTAGTGAAACTAATCCTCCCATTGTCAATCGCAGGTTCTAACTTAGTAAAAACACTTTGAAAAGATTCTCCGTTGTAAAGATAAACTCCCCTTCGGTCATGCCAAAAATACACGCCGAAGGGGGTCACTACAGGGGATGATAGTGGCGTAGAACCTATACTTGTAGTTAACGTAGTGACTTGGAAAGAATCAGATCCAAAGCCGTACATAGCGTGAACGCTATTAGCTTTGAATATAAGCAAACGATCAGCAAGAGGAGCAAAACCAGTAATGCCATCTCCACCTTCTCCTAACCCTATATCTACATAATCTAAATTAGCCCATTTCTCTGGGTCGTTTATATTAGACCAACGGACTCTAGAATTGTAGTACGTTCCACCTTCTCTTGTTTTGCCCACCCAAGCAAGATTATTCCAAAAGGTAACATATTGACCTATTGGAAAATTGCCCGCGGTTCCATCAAGAGTAACGCCTAAATCAGCGCCACTAGAACCATCCCACTTAAACGAAACAAGATCCCCTGACACACCATAAAATTTATTATTCATAGTCATGCCATACATGCGAGAAGTAGCTGTTCTAGCTGTAGGTCCGCTTAAAGTAGAAAAATTGCCACCAGTGCTATATTTAATGTTGCTGCTAGAAGCACCTGTGTTAGCAATAATATGAGATGTTCCTGCATCAGTAAAAAAAGATGCAAGACCGTTAATGTTATGAGATTCAGCACTCCCATTAATTGCTGTTACCCCATTTCGTAATTTAATTCCACCTCGTGGATCAACAGAAACATTTAACAAGTCAGGAGACTCATTAGCTGCAAGATTAAATTGATCTGTCCTGAAGTTAAGACCACCTTGGAAATCTGCAAGAACTTCTGTTTTATAGCCCTGTTGTTTAGCCATAGCTACTCCCAGCTATAACGTAATCTATTAGGAAATAGACTTTGTGATCTCCAACGAGATGCGCTTTGTGAATTTAAAACAAGCGGTTGAGGAGCAGGAGTGTCAAGAAATCTAGCTCTTAAATTATCCAACTCTCTTGCAAACACAGCGTAATATTGCTGTGCCATTTGCGGATCTTCTTGCTGCTCGTAAGCACGAGCAACAGCATAAGTCGCAAACAAAATATGGAAAGGTTCATCAAAATCAGAAGGCGTTGCAGTATCAACGCTTCCAGCTCCAAATGCAGAAGCTTTTTTGTAACCCCTTACATATATTGTTTGAACAGAAGATGGGGTGGGATACAAACGAATCTTCTCAGCCCAATTAGAGAAGTAGTACACATCTCCATTAGAGTTAGAGTTCAAAGGGTATACAACATCTCCATTGTCTCTTCCTAAATAAGTTAAAACATGATCGTCAGTTCTAAGAGCAGCAACATCTCTAAACCCTGTAGTTAAGATAGCGCCATTTGTTTTTAAATCGTAATCAGATGTTCCACCTACAGTATTAAAAGTTTGTTCTTGTTCATAGAAAGGCCAACGTTTTTCTGAATAAACAACTTGATCATAACCTTCACCAATAAAACGATTAAGCATGTCATCAGATATGTCAGAAACATCTATATCTAGAATGTTTCTAATATAGGTTCTCATTTCAGATATTTGCATAATTATTTCCTATGGAAAGAACACAGGTCGTTACCCGAAGCAGGTCGCCCTTTGCAAGGCTCCCCACTTCGGGTTAACGATTTACATTTAGGTGTTTCAGGGGATGCAACATTTACGCTAGTGTCCATAACTTGACGGACATTTCTATTCAAACCTACGCCTTCAGGCCGAGGAGTACTTTCGTGAAAGTTATCCTTAGGTTGACCATAAGGTCTTGCGTTTGATTTATATGCGTAAGCGTATTCTCTACCCATCAATCTCCTAAGCTGGTGTGATACCGTACATCTAACCTTAGTCGGTTAGACCGTAAATCATGCCCTGTCGGGAACGGTTGCTTGTTGTTAAGTTACCGTAGCAAAGAATCTGTGAGAACACAGTGTCTTTGTCAGTTGGTCGTACAAACGGTGTTGGCTTAAACCATACATCGCTGTGTGCAACTAGTTGTAGGTACTTTGTGTTCAAAAAGAACATCTTTCCATCTAATTCAGTATCTGAATCAAACGTAATAGGTGCACCTTTAAACAGAAGGTTCTGAAACCCACTGTCAGCCATGTCAGTATCTGTGTACCGAATGTTGCTTGTTAGCAAAGACTCATACTTTTCGTATTCGTCTTGGTCAGTAATAATGATCGTTGGCTGATCGTTACCCACAGAAACGTTGTTGTACATAGTTGCCATAGCAGCAACAGTTAGAGCACCACCTTGATTTACAAGGGATGATCTCCACCATGTGTTATCTGAATCAGTAGCATCAATGCCACCAATAGCGCTACCTGAATCGTTTCCAACACCAACTAGAGCGTTAAGTCCTAGCCAATCTTTTCCACCGTTTCCAGCACCGTTTGAATAAAACATAGAATTCATGTTTTCAATTATTGTTTCTTGGGTTTGAAAAATCTTACCTTCTAGAAGGTCAATGATTTGTGCTTCACCGTTGTTTTTGGCTTCTTCAATACCACTAATTGTTACTGTGGCAGCATACTGTTTCCAGTTGTACTCAGCGGCAGTAATGCCTGACTGAGCAGTCGTTGAAATAGTATCTGTTCCGCTGTATGAACCAGCAGTAGAGTTTTTACCATAAATTATTGGAACGACGATATTAGAACCACCACCTATGCGCCTAATTGTCTGACCATTAGTTAGCGCATAGAACAAGGGCCTAGCGCTAAAAATGTTGTCAGTTAATTTAGGTACATAATTTTTTAAGGTAGTGGAAAGAATCTCATCAAATGCTGTATTTCCAGCAGCCATATTTCTTTCTCCTTAGAGGTTAATTATTTAATTGTTCCTTAGCTAAAGCAAAGGCTTCTCTTAATGAAGAAGGTTTTGAAGTTGATTCAACTTTAGATGTACTTTGTGAAGAACCTCCTGCCGTAACAGCAGAAGCTTCTCGTTTCTTTGATGTAATTTCTTGCTCTTGCGAAAGTTTATCCGCAACAGACTTAACATCATTGAAACGCCAGTGAGTATACGCAGCCTCTAAATTAGGGATACGATTCGCAATGGCATGATTCACTAATTCATCGTGGTCAAATTCTCCATACTTTTCTTTTAAAGATGTAACTTCTTGCTCTATTTTCCGAACTTTCTGGGCTTGCTCTTGAACAGCAAATCTTTTGTCTTGTTCTTCAATTCTTTTTTCCAACATTGCGACTTTGCGCTCTGTATCGTCCATAGCTTCCCATTCTTCAGAAATTTTTGTTTGTTCCTCAGGGGAACTCCCAGCAATATCTACGTCAAATGAACGTGCTAAAGTTTGAAGAGTAGCTTCAGGATCTGCTTCTAAAGCAGAAACAATACGTTCTGCTTGTTGCAGCCTTTCGCGCTCGGCAGCTATCTCCTGCGTTTTACGAGTGTAATCCGACTGTCGTTGATAACCGTTTTGAAGTTCTTCAAGGCTGACCTGAGCTTCTTCACCATCAATTTTGACAATGTACGCAGGTTCCTCTGGTACTTCTGTTGAAGTTTCAAGGTTATCCGTTGATTCAACGGGTTCTATGGCTTCTGTTTCTTCAGGCACAATGCCCTCCTTGGAGTCTTACTTAATAAGGTGTTCCTATAATTTAACCACAGTGTCCCAAAAACTACAAGGAAGGTAACTCTAATCCCATCTGATTCTGTAATTGAGCTAATATTTCAGGAGGAACTCCTCCAGTTGGAGCAAACAATTCAGGGCTAGGAGGTACTCCACCCATCCCCATATCAGGCGGCATAGGCGCACCCATATTCATTGGTGGTTGCTCAGGAGGCATTTCCTCTTCTTGAGCCATCATTTCAGGAGGCGGTTGCTGCATTAAAAACTTTTCAGGATCTTGTATCCCAAATCCAAATTCTAGAACATGAGTAGCTAAAGCAGCAGGGTCTATTACAGTACCTACTAAAGGAGCTATAGCATTCATTAAAGAAATAGCTTGTTGCTTACGGATCGTTTCATTCATAGGTTGCGTTGAACCTGCTTGGACGCTGAAATCGTATTCACCTACTATTTCTTCTCTCGTGTAAGGAATAAACGCATCATTTCCACCTTTCATGGAAACTCGTGCCATTTCCTCACCAGTCATAAATTGTTGCATTAATTGGATAACTCTTCTTGCAACTTTAGATATAGAAATTTCAACAATCGCTAATTTGTCTGCTGAACGCGCATTTTGCGCGTCAGCTACAATAGAAGCTTCAGTTGCAGTTCTTCGTATTTCAGGCATAGCTCCGCGAGCATATTCTGAGATACCAGAAACAGTATTAATATCATTTTCTATAATGTTAGAGTAATTATAAATTTCAGGAGAAACAGGAACCTGAGGCATAGGCATAACTATTTCTGATAGTGGTTTGTTCTCGTCAACAACAGGAACTAAACGACCATCGTCTTCAGATTCAAGAGCTTCTCGTCCCTCAGGCCCAAAAGAACGTTCGTGATACAAATATTTACGAGCGTAACGTTTCCTGTCATTCATTAACTGAGTACGAGTCTTATCAAGTTCCATTTGTAGAGGCTCTAAAGCTTCTAAATCTCCCATAGGGTAGAAATGATCTGGAACATCGTAGTTACGCAACATCACAAAAGGTTGACCATAAGCATAAGGCATTTCAATAGGATCTATTAAAAATTCGTCACTATGTTCAGCGTAAACACAAATTGTGTTGTTCTTCATGTCGTAATATTCCCAAATTACAACTCGTTCATCTACATATTGTCTTTTGTCATCATTGTTGTAATGGTAGATGTCACTTTCTACATTAGACACAGATAAACGTTTTCTAGCAGACGGTTTATACCGTTTGTCTTTTTTAGCCATTTCTAATGGACGCACAATACGTTGTGCGATCCAATTAGCGTCTTCTAAACAAGTAGCTTCAGGGTCAACGTAAACATCAAAAGGGCTTATCCTTTCAACAAACGGTTGATCCTCAATTACTTTCATAACTGTTTCAGGTACGTTAGCTATAATTTCTTGATCTGTAGGAAGCTCCATTGCCATGTCAGGTCTTTCCTGAGCAAAAAGAGCAGCATCCATCATTCCTTGCTGAGCTAAGCCATCACGTTCATTGTCAGTAATAGTTTGTTCTTGTTCAACGAATTTCCAACCGACCTTAACCCAACCATGTCCAAAGATAAGAAAATCTTTAACAGCTCTTCTAAAAGGCGTTCTAAAATCATGATGTTTCCATAAATGATTAACAACTGCTTCTACAAAAACTGCACGATTTTTGTCTTCAGATTTATTTGCTTGAACTACAACTTTTGGATAGTTAACAGCTACAGAAGGTGCTATTACGTTAACTGTTGAAAAAGCAAGATTAACAGAAATCATGTCAGAGCTATTTAAACTTTCCATAGGCCAGTGTTTGCCCCTATACAGATCGTTTAATCTTTTCCAAGTTCTGTCTAAACCTTCAGACTCACGCCATTGTTTACATTTATCAACACGTTCTTGTGTTTCAATTAATAATTCTTGACGCGTTTTTTTAGCCACGCTAAACCCTTTCTATATTTCTACCTTGAGCTTTAGCTTCAGCTATCATTTTACGTTCACGTTCCCGATTAGTTAAATCCATTTCATCAGAAGATAAAGCTTTAGCTTTCCAACCGCGTTTTAAATCAAAAGTTAAACCTTTTAATTTAAGGTGTCGTTGATATAACTCTTTTAGTTCTTCTTCAGGGACACTGCCACGAAGATTAGTAACGTATTCTACGAACTCTTCAAATGTTGCCCCACTATGCAGGACAGCCATTAGCCAGCGTCAGAACCAGAAAAATTAGGTTGATGAGGAGCAGGCTCTACACTACCTGTAACACCATGCTGGTTTGTAGGAGTTTCCCGAACTCCCGTATTCCCATAGTCACCTGTTTGATTAGCGTATTTACCTGCTTCAAACCTTTGACGAGGACTGTTAACTCCTGCTGGTTCCCAAATAGGGTTAGCAACAACACTGGAACCGCGTTCCATTTTGTTGTTCTTACCTGTTTTTCCATCTACTGTTTCTGACGCACTTGTGTGCGATACAAATTTACTTGCCATTAAAGCACCTTCCATGTATACATATGCTCTATAAACAACCTACAGTGTCCCACGAACATTGTGAACACCTATTTGAAAAGGATTTTCAGAAGATTTTTCTGTTCCAAGTCTCGCAAACCAGTCAACAGTCCAATAGTCATCTACCTGAGGTGCATACTCAGGTTCATACGCATATTTTCTCATTTGATTAGCTAGAGCCAGCGACATAACACGGTCATCGTAAGGAGAACCAGACATAGACCCTCTCTGATTACGAGTAAACGTTCTTAACTCAGCAACTGTGTGCTTATCGTTAATTTGTAACTCCCAATTTCTTAAAGCAGAACTTAAATCGTCAATCATTAAAGGTTTAGAAGTTCTTGTTGTTTTCCAACCATACTCTTGTCCTACCCTATTGTTAACATTGTTTAACTGCCTACGTCTAAACAAATTAGGATACCCAAGATGTCGCAATTCAGTTATTGTTGTTAAACCGTGGTTGTTAGATTCAACGCAACAAAGAGCGCTGCGATACCACAGACCAACTGCGTGAACTTCTTCAGCAAGTAAATCAGGAGCTATATGCCCATGCCATATAGCAACTTGCTCTCCCGTACTGATACACAAAACTTGGATACAAGAATAGTCACCATGCCCTAAACCTTCTGCCGTGTCTACTCCCATGACATACGCTGAGGTTGCATCTGGTTCTTTCCAAACTTCTAAACTCATTGATGCCTAAATTCTACATGGTTACCGTTTCTCCACATGTAACCAACTTGACCATAAACAGTTCTACGATCCATTTCTTGCAAAATATCTAAATCAAACACAGGATTACCAGACTTAACAAACGCTTCCTCAGGAGTAGTAGGATATTCTTGAGCTAACTGCCAAGGCAGCATGCTTTCTATTTTTTCTTGATACCATGCATCTCCCCTGTCTTCAGTCGCCGACCAAGGAAAAAACATTGGCGCAAACTTGTTTGCACCAGTAGTAGCACCAACCCAAAGCTGATGATAAAAATTCCCGCTACCGTTCGCAGTAGAAAGACCAATGATGCGACCACCAATGTCAGCAACAGGTTCAATGGAAGCCCAAGCTTCTTCAGGATTTGGTAAAAAAGCCCATTCATCCACGACAATAAGCGAAGCTGATTCACCACGAGCTGGGTCAGATGCCGATGGCATTGACGTAATAAGTGATCCATTATCAAACCCCATTCTTTGTTGATGTTCCATTAAAGATTTAGGCCCACGTTCAAGCATCCACTCAGGTAAATGCTTAAACCCATATTTGGTTTTCTTTAACAATAACACAGCTTCACGTTCAGTCCGAGACAAATCAATAATGTTTTGATCAGCTTTAAAAAACGCTAACCAAAACTGGTGAGCAGCTACAAGCGTAGACCAACCAATTTGCCTAGCTTTCAACGTTAAAGAATAACGATTATCTTCCCAATGTTCTAAAGCTGTAGACTGAGCAGAACGCAAATCAAACAAAATACGACCATGAGCAGGGTGCGCTATATGCCAATAGTTTTGCAAAAAATACTTTTCATCTTTTGTACATTTTCTCCATTCGGCTTCTTGCCGTAATTCTGATAAGCTATAACTCATGTTTAAAAATCACTATTGGTACATGCCCGAAGCACTTACAAAAGACGAATGCGACTACTTGGAAGAAAAAGGTAAACAAGCGTTTAAAGATCATCCTATTGACGGCTTTCATTTCGGTGAAAACCCGTTAAAACGTTCATCAAAAATAGGTTGGGTATCTGACCCTTACGCAATGTCTGTATTGGAATGCGCGGCTTTAGAAGCAAATGATAACGCTGCTTGGATGTTTTCTTTAACGGAACCAGAACAAATCCAGTACACAACTTATAAAAAAGACGATGGTTACGACTGGCATACTGACGGCCACCAAGACCAATACGCTGCAAAAATTTTGGTTGAAACAAGTAAGCACCCAATGCCACTAAACCAAACAACAAACCCACGGCTAGCAGGGCTAGTCCGTAAGTTATCGTTGACCGTGAATCTAAGCCACCCCACAAGCTACGAAGGTGGAACATTAGAACTTCACTTTCATAACCAAACACATGTTTTTGACAAATGTCCTAGAGGTTCTATTATTGCATTTCCAAGTTTTATACATCATAGAATTTCACCAATAGTTAAGGGTACTAGAAAATCAGCAGTAATGTGGTTTAACGGTCCTCCACTACGGTAGAACCACTAAAAGCAGCATCTAACTCAGCTTTCGTTAAAACCCCGTCATCAGCAAAAGCTATTGCTAACTTTTGTAACACTTGAGCTACTGCTGCAACACCGCTAAGAATAGCAGCTTTATGAACTTCAATACCGCCTATTATTGAACTACCCCCAATAATAGCCATGCATTGAATACCAAAAACACTTACTATTCGTAAACAAGTGTTTACGAATAAACTTATACTATTTGTCATTAATCTTCTTTCTCTAACAAAACGCCTACCATATGGAATACAAAACTAGCCACAGATATCCAAATACCCATTTCACGAGTTTCCCCAGAAAGCGTTATTAAAACAATTCCTGTTCCACCTATAGTCCAGCTTAAAGCGCTGGTTTCAAAAAATATTTTTTTAATAAATTTCATCTTCTTCGTCTACCCCCTTGTGGAAGAGATGGACCACCAGTAGATGGCGTTGGCATAGGCCGAACAGTCGGCCTTGCAGCAGCCACAGCACTAACAGTAGAAGCAGTTACAACAACACGCCGTTCCTGCACACTAATAGTGCTATCCTCTGCCTGATAGTCTTCAAACCCTCCAGCAAATATATTAGTTTCCTCCTCAAATTCCTCTTTAATTTCATCAGGCATTTCATTAAACAACTCAGGAGCTGCAACAAAAACCTCTTCTAATTCCTTTGCGCTACTTTCCTCAAAAAAATCAGGATTATCTTCTATGACTTCTTCAAAAAATTCCTCAGCAGCATCTTCGTCTTGTAATATTTCAGCAATAATTTCATCATCTAAATCTTCTATTTCTAACTCTTCAAAATCTTGCTCATTTAATCCCACATCTGGTGTGAGTTCAAAATGTTCCTCTTGTTCTCCTTCATCACCAAAAGTTGTTTCTTCTTCCTCTTCTGCCTCATTTTCTTCCGATACAGATTCATCCACCATTTCCTCGTCAAAAATTTCCTCTTCTACTAATAAGATTTCTTGTCCCTCTTCAAACTGTTCAAAGTCCTCTAAATCAAAGGGTTCTTCATCAAATTCAAACTCTGTGTCTAAAATAACTTCAGGTAAATTATCAAAATCAAAATCTTCCCAATCAATATCATCAAAGATGATATCATCATCATATGGGTATTCTTCTTCTTCCTCTATCACTATTATCGTTGGCGGTGGTTGCCACACTTCTTCTACTGGGGGTTCCTCTTCCAACACTGGTGGTAATTCTTCTTCTACTGGTTCTTCCTCTGGTTCTTCTACTTCTTCTGGTAGCTCTGGCTCTTCTACTGGATCAGGTTCAGGAGTTGGATCAGGTTCAGGAGTTGGATCAGGTTCAGGAACAGGAGTAGGTTGTGGAGTCGGATCAGGAATTGGCTCAGGTTCTGGCGTTGGCTCTGGCGTTGGCTCAGGTTCCTCTTCTACTGGAGGAACTGGTGTTGGAGTTGGTTCAGGCTCTGCCTGAGGAACAATCCAATCACCTCCTACAATTTCTAAAGAATACACGCCAGTCGTAGACTCACTGTAAGTATCAGCTTGCAACACATACGAACCAACAGGAAGGGTTACAATTAAAAGCGCATCCCAACAAAACGTTTCATTATTGTTATGTTCTGCCGAGTCATCATCTTGAAACAACAACGCGCCTGTGTCATCAAACAAAGACAACAAAGGATCACCAGCATACAAATCAGTTCCCTGACCTGTCTCCCAGTCATCACAGGTCAAAGATGTGTAAGTCCTAATTGTAACCTCTCCTTCTTCTTCAAGAAGAAAAGTAAATTGCGGACCTTCATTAAACGTTTCAACAACTATGTTGCAATCCCACCCATCATCAGTAGGCTCACACACTGTCTCAGCCGCTGAAGGCGGCGCAAACCACACAACAACCAGCAAAGAAGCCAGCAACGCCCTACTGAAAAGGCGAAAAAATTTAGACACCCAACCCCCCAGTCAGATTATTTCAAACGACCATTCTTTCCGTGACCATTCCTAGCCCTGTTAGTAGAAGAATTCTCAGGAACCATTTTTCCAGATTTAGTATGAGACATATCCTTACCAGTCAAAGCTAAACCTAACTTCTTAGCTTTATACCTAGCCTTACCTAACTCACGGCGTTTAGCTTTTTGTGCAGGCTTAGCATTATTTTTTGTATCATATGCAAGTTTCTTCTTGTAACTTGCAGGATTTTTGCGATAATTAGCAGCAGATGATTTCATTACCACTTAACCTTATTAGCCCAATAAGCCGCAGAACAAACACCCTTTTGGATATTGCTACGATGTCTAGCTTTAAACGATTTACGCCTATTTATTTCTTTCGTAGATTTAGGATTCTTACCAGCACCTTTAACACCTTGCTGACCAAAACGAATAACCTTACCACCAGAACAACCATCTCCCTTAGCCAACACAACATGCGATTTCGTAGGATGATTAGGCGTGCGTTTAGGTTTATTAAAACCCTCTAAACCTAATCTTTTTAACCTTGGGTCTTTCTTAGCCATTATTCACAACTTTCACAAGTCTCAGGATTCTCAATCCCACACGCTAACAATTTGTCAGCATCTTCTCCCCAATCTATATCATCAAAATTACTAATATCAGACATCTAAACCTTTCATCAAAGATTCCAACTCAGCATGCAACTCAACATCCGACAAACCAGTAACCTGACGATCATCGTCAACTACCAACCTACGCTTAGGCGTAAACCTTTCAATGTATTGCAAATACAACGAAGCAGCCTTAACATCACCGCGAACAGCAGCCGCATGTAACGCATCTACAACGCCCTGAGTCCTCTCAGGGTGGACATTTAATTCAGCAGCCCTACGGTCCCACTCACGAATAAATCTAGGATCAGCTTTCCAACGGCGCACAGTACGTTCATTAACATTATTAGCAACCGCCCAATCACGAGTCGTAGACGG
>CAACVF010000224.1_pt1 | contig 12377 bp, 30 predicted proteins | sample 2381781 | NCBI WGS metagenome assembly CAACVF01 (sample SAMEA5211967, study PRJEB30684) | marine metagenome | biome: Marine; feature: Epipelagic; material: Water | collected 2015-10-15 | depth 60 m | reverse complement strand
GGATCGGCACTTTTTGTTTCTTTTCCTCCATCAGGGGTTTTTCCAATATTTTTAAAACAAGCCGGGGTATAGCACACTGGTTCTGTCTCACCCCTTGCCTCTGCATGAGGTAAAAAGATTGGTGTCACACCTCCCCCTATCAGCTCAGGTAACTCTAAAAAATGTGGAAGTAACATCTCACTAGGTGGTAGAAAATCCCTATCTTCTTCAGGGACTTGTTCCTTTGGTGTCTGCTTTGCACCATACTCATCAGCACCAGTTAACACATCAACCCATTCACAAAATGGGTTTGCACATTCACCACCTTCTTGAGCTTCAAGTGGGTATAATGTCAATCCAATCGCAAAGAATGCTATAACGAAACCAATACAAGCGAATCCTATCTGTCCACCTCTACCTATTTTGAATTTATCACCAAAGGCATAGCCACCATCATTCAGTTTCCGCCATTTTGGTTTTGGTTTACCTTGTGTTTTTAACGACTTGTCACGTTCTCTGCGTTCAGCATCATGAACCGCTTTACGCATATCTTTTCTGTGCTGTTTTCTCTCATGTTTGTTCACGCTTTTTCTTCTCCTGTAACTTATCTAAAAATCGTTCGACTCTCCAAAATGTGAATACACTTACACCCACAACAACACAAAATGCAGTGAAAATAAGTATTGTTTCAGGTTGCATCATGGGTTTGCCTCATTATGTTCAGCCAAAAGGTCTCGTTGTTCAGAGACTACATGATTAACATACTCTTGATACATATTTGTATTTTTAGTATAAATCGGTTTTGGGATGGGTTCATCTGTGAATCCAGCTTGTGGTATAGTGTCACCAATGTATGCTAAAGCCCCAACTACTAAACACACAGTTCCAAGTGTGAAGTAAATCATTGCCTTGTCTATTTGTCCCATTTCTTTACAACCTCTTTACGTCCGACCTTTACTTTTGCAAGTCTATTTTTCTTTACAAATTTCCACAATTTCTTTGTCATCTGTGGGGGTGTTAGTTGTTTTTTACCAAAAACATCTTCTAGTGACTGATTACAGTTTTTAAAGTCTAATGTCAGACCACCGAATGCGGGTTTTAATTTCTTCTGAACCATCTCTTTTTACCACCTCCCTCACGTTTCTTCATTTCTCGTTCAACCTTATCTGCTTCTTTATCCTTTACCTTTCTTCCGAAAAAGTCATATTTTTTCTTTTTTTTAGGCTTGACGGTTTCTTCAATATCCTCAACACGTTTTTCTTCAACGGTTTTTTGCCATGACCCAACAACAGGCTCATCTTTAATTTTTGTTTTAAAATGTTCCATCTCTCGTGCCATTTTTTGTATATCGTCATACTTTTTCTTCATTTCCTCAAACTGACGGTCGATTTCTTTAGAGTCTTTAGGAGCTGGTTTGAACTCCTCTGCCTTAGCTTCTTCATATGCCTGCTCGGCAAGAGTCATAGGTTCCTCTGACTGTTCTGCCTCTTTTATCTCATCTATAGTCTGTTTTACACCTACATCTTGTGTATCTTTCTTTAATTCATCCAAATTTATCTCATCTTTGTGTTCTTTAACAGTCTCTTCTAATTCCATAGCAGCCTTATCTTCCTTCATACTTCCATCATTATTCATAGATGAAACAATATACTTCATAGTCTCACTCATGAGCAATTCCTTGGTTTCATTGATATCTTTGGCTATCTGAGCCCAACTTTCATCATCCACTGACGAACAATATTTGTCTCTCATAAATGCTAATATCTTTTGACGAACTTCTCTTGGATGCTCCTTTGCCTTTTCAGATGTGACCATTGCTGTCATCATCATAACGAATTTTTCACGTTCATTAAACATACTTCCAATTGTATAAAACTAGTATATTAAACTAAAAGTGACTATTGATATGAAAAACCTTTACCAGGACGTGACATACCTACATCTTTCTTACACTCTCTACAAACACCTTCTTTCTTTGACTTGGGATTTGTGAGGTAGACATCATCACATTCCTTACATTTTGGTGGAGGGCCCTTACTCATGATTGTAACACAGTCCCATCCTGTAAATATTTTCTGTTCATTACTTTCCATTTACCCTTCACACCTTTAACATTTACAACCAAAATATGGTCAACATCTTTACCATTAAGCCAAGTTGTTAGCGGTTTCTCCTCTGCCCATCTGTTTGTCTTTACTTGGAATGGTATAATCTTATACCAATCTGACCCATCTATCGTGTCAGTATTTTTTAATGCTAGTCCGTCAAATAAACCCCATAAATCAAGCCAACGATAGTTACCGTCAGGCGTGAAAACCCAATCTTTCCGTTTACCATGTGGCTTAAACCATATGAAAGTATATCCATCATCTAGCATCCACTTACGTGCCATTGAGTTAGATATACGCATTCGTTGACGAGTGTTAATCTTTTTCTCCTTCATCATCGTCATCATCATCAACTATGCCTAAACGTTTCCTTGTTGGTATCCAAAGCCGTGCCATCTAATTCTACAGAATTAAAATGATAGTTAAATCTTATGTAATTTTCGTTTCTTTTGTTTTGATAGATTGTTTATCTCTTTCTTTCTTTGAAATAAACAAGTAGGACAGTAAATTTTCTGTTTTGTTTTATATCCAAGATTATCTATCCACACACCGCATCTTTGACATTTATCAATAATACCTCTCGTCATTCTAATTCACCACACTGTTTGCAATAGAACTTGAACTCTCTGAACTCGTACTCATGTTCATGCTCTCTATCAAGCAATAAATTATCTTTTATGTATTCTGAAATACGCTCCTTGTAATTCATTGTCTAAGTCTCCATGTCTTATGCAATTGTATATACACTTCGATAAACTGTTCTGGAGATATTCCTTTCTCCTCACACCATTCTAGAGGTACATTACATGGGAATATATCATGTGTTAAGTAATCACTCATCTTGTCGATGGTTTTTCTAGTAACATTTTCACCATCTCCATGTATCGGGCCATCCAATTCAATGACTAGTTTGTTTGTCTTTTCATATAGATCTGGGAGTTTGTACCCCATACGATTACCCACGCCTAGTATAGGTATTTTTTCATCTAGTAAGAAATGTACACCATTCTTGTTAAAGTAATTCAGTAGCCTCATCTTGATAGGCATATCTGTCTCCTCCACACGATTACGGTTCGCACGGTGTATGTGTGAACGCTTATTGTTTATATTCATATTTATTCCTCGCTCGTTCATTTATCTTGTTTTTGTTCTTGTTATAATACTTACCAGAATACTGTGAACCCTTACGTTGATTATTTATAACCCTTTTAGCAACAACATCTTTTCTATGATTATACTCATCACGATATGGTTGTCTACGTTCAATTATAGTGGCTCTATTATCTTTATAATACTGCGCTTGTTTGCGTAATATCTCTCGTTTGTTGGCTTGGTATCGTGCTCTGTCAAGCCTACGCTTTCGCTCTCGTGCTGACTCTACCATGTCGACCCCTTATCTGAACAATCATACTCAACACCACAGTTAGGACATCTCAGATGACAAGTACTCAGACTGAGCATATCATATCCACAACGTTCACATTTTTCAGTCATGTATCAGCCTTCTTCCAAAGATGCCATTCTTTATTCTGGTTAAGCCATTCATCTGTCAATGTATCACCGTGATTTATTATCAAATGAAGTAAGTATTTCTCCTTAAAATTATCATATTCTGATATAATCATATCACACTTATCACACTTCATTTTGCAACTAACCTCTGTACGTTTCTATAATGATCTAGTATTTTCTGTCTCTTGAGTTTCTGTTTCTGTAGGAATTTAGTCTTAATATCAATTGACTTTTGTAGCAATATCAAACGATAGTGGTCTTTCCTACATCTCTCACAACAGAACTTTGATTTACTATACGACATATTTCCATTACACGTAAAGCACTTGGTCAAGCCTTTCTTTGGATTCTTCGCACGCATTCTGTTTCTCATGTACTCACGTCGTACCATAACTGAGCACGTAAAACAATACTTTCTTACTATACAACCTCTATAACGTACATCATTATCTAGACTCTTATCACATCGTTTACAGCGTTTGACTTGCATTTTCTTTGGCACTTTAGGATTCATATCATAGAGTCCTCCCATGTGTAGTTCTTTTTTCTTTCTTTAAGGGGCCGCTTTGACCAGACAATCCATATAGTACCAGAGACAGGCTGATTACCCTCAACACCATCATCTAGGAACCGTATTCGTTTCTTATGGAAATATACCTCAATTCCATCATTGAAACCAGTTCCATCTGCATTAAGTATAATGTCATGGAACCAGTCACGTTCGGTTATTATGTTTGGTAATAGCATTATTCCATCATGTCCAGCACGTCTAAACTCTTCATCTGCTTTTCTAACAAAATCCTCTTTCTTATTGAAAGGTGGGTTACAGAACCAAGGATAAGACCATTTCATATTGAGAGAGTCAGTGAAAAACTTGGCACATTTATGATTACCAAATGTGGCAGCCACGTCGACCTTTGGGTTCAAACAGTATAACTGGCATACTGTTTGGAACACTTCTCGTGGGGTCTCCCAGTCGTCCTTCCCCCGTGAACGTTGAGCTTGTGCGTGTATGCTCATACCTTCTTATACCATCCTGGTTTGAACTCATAAACCTCTGATCCTTTCTTCACTCGTTCCCAATATGTACGACAATTTTCTATACGTGGCCAATGTGTAGTGTCACTCATCTCTTCTAATATCTCAGCTTCTGTGAAACCCTCAAGTGGTATACCATGGTCTCCATGACGTGTTGAGAGATTTCGTACAATCCTCCAGAACTCCATATCTTTATTCGCTAATTCCCCACCTAGATTAGTCTGCGCTACTAGTGAATCAGTACTCATTCCTACAGATTCCATACATTTTCTGTAAAAGTCCATTGCTATGTCTATACAGACAATATCAACGGCTGGCTTGAATAATAATTTTGCAACTGCTGTTGCGACTCTTATCAAATCTACCTCTTTTCTGGTATCTGCTGGCATATCAGCCAAGTCACTCTGTTCAATATTCTCAAATGATATGATAAAGTCTCGCATCTTCTCAAACGCTTCGTTTGTAAATGATGGCTGTAATTTTGAACAATGGTTAAGCATTCCTGAAAGAGTATTCAATGTGTATGGGGCTTCAATCTCTGAAGATACATCTCCAAGTAGACCACTCGACTTTACAATATGTGTAAATCTCTCACTTGTGTTTGACGACCTCTGCATCTTGATTAGAATACATCTTGAAACAATCATTGATTCCAATGGCTTCATGTTCTCCATGATTGAACGGTCATCTATCCATCTATCTGAATTTGGGTTACAGGCAGCCATGACAGACACATTTATCGGTGTCTCCACATCAAACGGTGTCTTATGGTATGGGGCTATCTGTTGCTCAATTGCGGTATTAAGTTCATGACGTTCCTTATCCCTCATTTTATCCAGTTCATCGAGACATACCTTGTTAAATCTAATCATAACGCCTGCACGTAATATTTTGCGCCCTTCAAACTCCTCTTGACCATACAGTAGACCTCTTGCACTGGCATTTGGTGCGTCAACATATACAGCCTTATGAGACAACTGTCTTGCCCACTTTAGGATTTCAGATTTTCCTGTACCAGGGTTACCTACCAATAGGATTGAAATATTAGACCGCTTTCGGTCTTCTGGTCTAACCCCCATCTGCGAACCACCAACGAATGATAATAACATTGCTAACTTTGGTATATGATTCTCGTATATCGTAGGACATACTGATTGTGTCAAAGATTCTAGATATTCCGCTGGTTCAGTATTTGCTCTCAACTTTAATTCCTCAAGTTCGTCCTTCTCAAGAATAACCTCTGCCTTCTCCTCTAGTCGATGTATCGTAAGTGCATCGACATATGGGTCATACAAATCCTTCTTCTTGTTTTCCTCAGCCTGATAATAACCAATTACCTGTACCTTTGCACCTATCTCATATATGCCAACGTGCCAATCATACACTTTGGTTATTATCTTTCGTAATAGTTTAGAGTCTGTCGGATTGTCATCGGACTCTTCTACAAGTAAATGTTGTACATCGTGATACTTGTACTCTCGTATGTTTCCATCTCTTTTGGCATCATAGTTCTCCCATCTTAAAGTCTGACCACCGTCAGTGATTACTTCGTATATTATTAATTTCTGTGGCTCGACACCTACAACAGTTGCATCGAATACAACTATTCTGTTCACATGCTTTGCTTCAAGTTCTGATAACTTGGATCTCTTTACAACTGGTACATCAAACGACACTCTGATGTTTTCCTTGATTGCTTTTTCAAGTGGTTCCATCTTACCACTTACCTCTAACTTTACTACTTCCTGTTTAAGTAATACCAGTCTTCCTTCAACTATATCAAGTGATGTGTCTGCACATTGTTTTTGGATTAGATCCTTCAATAACTCCTCATCTTTTGGAACATTAAGTTCAGAGATATAATCAATCCAGTTCTGTAATATTGCTTGCCTTACCATATCCTGAATCTTATTCTGAAAGTATTTACCATGTATAGTTAGTAATTGTAATTGATTCTTATCATCTATCTGAACATGATACACCTTTTTGGTTATAGGAATACGACCTATGCGTTCTTTCAAGTCAGCTACAAACTCATCTTGTATCCTAGATGGAGTCTTTATCTCTTCAATCAGCAAACCTTACCCCTCTCTATTGAATTGTATATACTAACCCAAATGCCTATCTGCTGACCTATCTTGTTCCATTCTATGCCTGTATCACGCATATCGATTAGAAAGTCACGTATGGTTGTATCATCTCTGAATAGAGCTGGAGTAGCCTGAAACTCTTTATTTTGTGTAAAATGGTCTAATGTGAAAGTTGGATTACCATCTCCATGTTCCTTGATTAGTTTCTTCATATTTTCAATCATAAATTCAGAAACCGAGACATCTTCACGTTTCAATATCTCAATACCTTTCTCAAATACATCCAAATTCTCACCAGACATGGAGAATGATGTGACTTTTCTATTCATGACCAACGTGACATCTCCAACTTGGTCATACGCTCCTCGAACATCTTTTCTAGAGACATCATACGTTGTTGTAGGTCTTGAACAACCTCTATGACTGACTTACCCAGTTCTGGGTCTTTCTTTTTCATTGCAAAATCAGAGTTTGGACATTGATGTGGTTGCCCAGAAACAGAATCTATAGGAATCATCTTACCACTTGCTGACTTGTGTTTATCGCTAAAGGTTAGAGTTGCCCCACAACCATTGCGACACTGCATCATGCCAATATTCCCTTATTGTTCATGACTGTACAGACTCGACCCATGTTGAGTCTATACTTTGGTGCCGACGTTGTGTTGTGGGGGTCACTCTTTACATTCTTTGTTGAATGTATCAACGGTTGACCATAGGCTGTTCCGATAGACTTTAGTTCTGATAGTCTACCATCAAAGGCTCCTGTCTTTGTGACATTGAAAGCTTCCTTCAATTGTTCCTTTGTAGCCCATTTCTGCGCATACTTGGATGATAACCATTGTGCAATTATCATAGTATGTGAATCACTGATTAGACGTTTATCTACTGCATATTGAGCACCATTGGACTGATGCTCAACTAATAGACAATGACAATTTCCACATCGACCGTCTTCTACTGGGAAACGTGTTTCAGCCAACTACGATTCCCTCCCTCAATTTCCTCATCTCTGACCTGAACTCTTTTTCGTCATCAGTGAATAACCATGTGTACTGACTCACGTCGAACTCTATGCACGGTTGTCCTTTGAATGTACCACCATGATGTAACATACAATCATCGCATAACACTATGTATATTTTTGATTCTTGGTGGAAGAATATTGTTCCAGTTCCTTCATCTGTCGTCTTGAAATGGTCACACAATCTGACATTAGGATGTACAGAACGATCCATTATTTGCATCCACCTAGTCGCATAGAGATAGGTTAGTAATGCGAAGTAAATAAAAGTTTCCAGTCAAAAAATATTTACATTTAGTTAATTATTATTTTAACCAACTACTTGGATTAAACATAGAACCAAAACCTTTGGCTGTTGACATCATTCCTTTCATCAGTCCACCCATAGCGGTGAAATCGAATACTAGATTACTAAGTGACCCCATATATTAGAATACATCATCTAGTATTTTAATTATTTGAAATTTTATCTTTTCCAGTTTCCAGGATTAAACATAGTCCCAAAAGACTTTGCTGTTGAACCCATGGTTTTCATAAGTCCACCCATTGCTGAGAAATCAAATATTCCACCCATTGTTCCCATGCCTTTGTTAATTATAACTAGTATTTGAATCCTTAAAGATGGTTGTGCCTATTACCATTCTTATAGCGTCGTTCTAACGAACTACGTCTAGCCTTGTTAGGCTCATAGTTTACCATATAGGAGTGTACATCTCCTCTAAGTGCTTTCTTTGTTGGGTGTTCTTTAAAATCATCCACCTGTAGTTTGGCTTGCAGTCTATGCTTCATACCATATCTATAACGCTGATGAGGCTTGTCTCCCCACTGAGCGCCGTAATTACCTGAGGTCACACCAGTGTAGATACGCTGTCCTCTTTTATCGTATAAATGATAGACACCTCCACCGTTAGACTCTCTGGCTACATTAGCCTTGGTAAATCTTCGTCTAATCCCTTCGCGTAATCCCATACTTTCCAAAGAAGAAAGTAGTATTTGAAATTAAGCCCATGTGGTATTATTGTACTTTATAATCATATTACCTTTGTTAAAAATGCCGTATGTCTCACACAGTGACATACAATCTTTGCATAGACTGTCATGTTCTTTGAATTTACTGTTGTTAGTCTTTATTCCTGACAAGTCGCATAATCTGCACCTCATATGCCGTCATTATCACATCTGTCTTTGTATGGACAAAATATCTTACCCTTCCTATTCTCACCATTACATAGCCAGTTCACATTAGCCTTTGGTAATCCTTGTTTTAGTTGTCTTAGTACATCAGTCATGTATGTCTTTGTTCCCTCAATAGGGGCCAAATCAAATGCCATAGGTGTCTCAGTAAAGTCGGATGACTTGTCTAGATATAGCAAACAGCCTCTAGTGGCGTCTATGCCATACCCTTTGTCCAATAAAACCCTGTATATTGATAATTGTAACTTGTATGATTCATCAGGCTCCTTTTTCTTATATTGCCCCATATACCCATTGTATGTCTTTTTATCAACTATGACATACTCATCGTTAATACGCATGAGGTCATCAAGCGAGCCAGTGATTATGTTATCAGTGTTCTCAAGCTCCCTTACCTCCTGTGGTGTATAGGCTTTGTCTTCCTTGATGTCATAACACATGGTTACCTCATGGAAATGTGACAACTTTGTATGTTCATGGAGTATCAGTCCGTGAAATAGTATTGACGTTTTGTTAGGGTCATAAGGTGCTGGAAAGTTCCTCTGATAGTAGGACTTTCTAATACAAGGAGAAGTAAAGTCAGATACGTGCCAAGTCTTTATGCGTTCAGAATTGTTCTTGATCATCATGTCCTTCTGAGCGTCTTTGAATGCTGTGTATACAGCTAATTCAACTTTATCCATATAGTATATGAAACTAAAACTAGTATATTAAAATAAAAAGGAAGGAGAGTTGAGTGTAGAAAAGTTGTTAACTATTACTCAGCTACTTATCTTCGAGCGCTGAGACACGAGCTTCTAAATCGGCAATTCGTTTGTTTGACGAATCATTGTTTAAAACCTGTTGTCCACCGCCCCCCGAATATGGGTTGTTTGGGCACTCATGAGACTTTGTAGTTTCCTTACCCTCTGCATCAATTTCCATTGGGATGAATTTACCCTTTGGAGATTTATGTTCGTCAGAGAAGTAGATCAATTGACCACAACCTCTTGAGCATTGTTTTGGTTCTGCCATGAAGTATAACAAACTAAAAAGGTTATTAAGATTACTGTTGAAACTAATAGAGTGATTGTCAAGTTTTTTCAGTGGCGTTATCAGTGTCTCATGGATGTTAAGAAATTTGCCAAAGAAAAAAATCTGCCTGTATGGCAAATGCCTTTGTTTGACGCCTTGGGCATATGTCTACTAATATCAATATACGGTTCATATCACACATGGGACTACCTGAATGACCTAACCGAGTTGGGTTATAACGTGCCTTTGTGGCTAGAAGATTTGTCTTTGTTTGCACCGTTTGCATACTTCCTTGCTTTGTTCTCCACTATAATGGATAAGATTGCCAGGGTCTTTGTTCACTTACATTCGATGGCAGCAAAAGGTGTCATGAGGTTACTGCAAAAAGCCGACCATAAAATATGGCGTAAAACTGGGAAGGACTCGGTAATTACTAATAAAATATGGAGTGTACAGCAGAGGTTCCTAAAACTAAAAAAGCAAAGACGTAGGCAATTGCTTGCTGTCTTTGTGTTGTTTATGGTGTATTATTATTCTTTAAAGGGCCTTTTCTTTTGAACTGTACTTTGGATTGAATGTTTTGTCTGGATTACGATAAATTCCATCTGGCATAAATCCTCGTTGGTGACATTCAACCCACTCAGGTTGACTTTGTATTCCACTATTCATGGCTAATTCTCGATGAGTTTCAAAGTCGTAATAAGAGTCATGACTTCTAGTATTTGGATGTATTTTTAGGTAGGACTTTTTTTGTAGGGCTCTATATCTTCCTCTGTTCTTTTCTCTCCATGCTTGCTCATTCTTTTTTTTCCTTTCTAGATCTTTATACGCCATCTCTATTGTCTCCTGAATGCTTCATGTAGATTACGATATATCCCATCTGGCATAAGTCCCATTTTATGACACTCATACCATTCTCTTTGCTGCTGTATACCACTATTAATGGCTAATTCTCGATGAGTCTCAAAGTCGTAATGAGTTATTCGAGGTTTAGAATTTGGATGTGTTTTGTAGTAGGACTCAAGTCTGGTTTTATTTCGTCTTTCTCTATTATCGCTATGATACTGCCTGCCCTTTAGACAATGTTGCTTGTATCTTTCTGGGTTCTTTTTCATCTTTTTTAAAACATCAATCTGATAGTTTGGATGTTCTTTTCTGTATTGTCTCTGATACTCCCTACGTTTTTCTGGGTCTTTAATTGGCATCTCTATTTTCTCCTGTTGAAAGATTTGTAATCACTCCTGAATGATTTGTCTGGACTACCATAAATCCCATCTGGCATAAATCCTCGTTTAAAACATTCATACCACTCTCTTTCATTTTGTATTCCACTATTAATGGCTAGTTCACGGTGAGTTTCAAAGTCGTAATATGTTACTTGAGGTTTATAATTTGGATTTTTCTTTGGTGCGTTTTGTCGCCACCAATTTCTTTTATACTCTAGTATTTTTTCTCTATTTTCTTTGCTAAGTTTTGCCATATATCTTTTGGCGTACTTCCTTGCAAACTCCTTTCGTTTTTCTTGGTCTTTAAGTGGCATCTCTATTGTCTCCCGAATGCTTGGTCTGGATTACGATAAATCCCATCTGGTATAAGTCCCATTTTATGACACATTTTCCATTCGAGAGCAGTCTCTATACCACTACCCATGGCTAATTGACGGTGAGTTTCAAAATCGTAATAATGATATAAATTATGATTATAACGTCTTACATTTAGGTTATTTATCTTTCTATAGTTTCTCTGGTACTCACGTTTTTGTTCTTTATTGTTTTGGTAATACTCCTTTTGTTTTTCTGGGTCTTTACGTGGCATCTCTATTTTCTCCCGAATGATTGGTCTGGATTAGAATATATCCCATCTGGGAAAAGCCCCATTTTATGACACTCATACCACTCCATTTGAGTTATTATTCCACTAATCATTGCCAGTTCTCGATGGGTTTCAAAGTCGTGAAATTCATTAGGTTTCTGACCAAGTTTCCTTCTATACTTTATATCCCATTCCTTTTTCTTTTCTGGGTCTTTATACGGCATATCTATTGTCTCCCGAATGCTTGATTGTTAATTTGTTCAGCCATAAAGTGATTTGAGACCCGAAATGCTTGATCTGGATTATGAAATATTCCATCTGGCATAAGTCCCAATCTAATACATTCAAACCACTCTCTTTTATTCTGTATACCACTGTTGGATGCTAATTCTAGATGAGTCTTAAAGTCGTAATAAGAGCCATGGGCTCTCATCCCCTTTTGTTTTCTCTCTTGTCTCTGCTGCTCTTTTCGTTTTTCTGGGTTATTTTTTCTCCATTGTCTCTGATACTCCCTATTTTTTTCTTGGTCTTTATACGGCATCTCTATTCTCTCCTTTTGTAGTCTGGACAATTGATTGATGGTTTCTGTATTCGTGTTGGTCTTCCA
>CAACVF010000142.1_pt3 | contig 12447 bp, 23 predicted proteins | sample 2381781 | NCBI WGS metagenome assembly CAACVF01 (sample SAMEA5211967, study PRJEB30684) | marine metagenome | biome: Marine; feature: Epipelagic; material: Water | collected 2015-10-15 | depth 60 m | reverse complement strand
TTGTAATAATCTTCCATCTGATCCAAGGCTATTTTCTCTTTGATTGTCAACCCATGCCCGTGGTTATCAACTCCTGCGTCAACAGCAGGGTGCGCGTTGGCTAACTCTAATACAATCTCAAGTGCTTCTTTGTTGCTCATAAGCATTATTTTTCCTCCAAGTATTCTTCCATGTAGTTTTGCATCTCAGAATGAGCTTTGCTCATCTTCACCAACCAAGGCGGAAGGTTTTCAGTGTTGGAGGCTTTCCAATCGTACCTTTCATATAGTTCGCAAATGATGGTGTCCATTTTATCTTCGTAATACTTTAAGTCTTCGAGTGTCATTTTTATCCTCTTGAGTAGTCAATGATTTTATTGTTTATTACCATGTCGAAAGTTAACTGAACGTCAGTAGACCTTTCATCGTAATCTTTTTGTCTCGTATCATGCAGGGCATCTTCAACGGAAGTATACGGGCCTTGTTCAACCATGCGACCATTGTTGCTTGTTATGAACCAGCATTCGTCAGCGGGGTGAGTACCTGCTTGGATGATTCTTTTTTGAATTTCAAATCCGCTCGTCATAAAAATGATACTACGGACTTTTTTAAGTTAGGTCAAGAGAAAAAAATACCCCTATGAAAAAGGGGCAAGATTTGTGACAGCCTAGTTGCTTATCTTCGGGATAACCTCCCTGAGTTTGCTCTTACAGAGCTTGCCTCGTTATACTATTATTTACACCTAAAAAACAAGTTAATCAACAATATTTTCATGTTTATATTTGAACTCAAGAAGATCACAAATATCATAAATATTATTCTTTTTATTTAAGCTTATTGCTACAGTTTTTAAACCTTTGCCTAAATACATTTCTAGGTCTTGCAAATCCACTTGAACTGCCCCAAACTTATATTCAATTAGCACAAATAATCTTCCATCATTAATTGTGCCTTTCCACCTATACTTAGACATTTTAAAAAGACTGTCTATCTTTTTATTTCGCAGACGATCACAAGAAGACTGTGAAATGATCTTAAAAGACATTATTTCATCCTTCTAAAAAGTAATTCTTTTAATTTTGTCATAGCAGAAGTTTCTATTTGCCTTATCCTTTCTCTAGTTACACCAAATCTTTCGCCAATTACCTCAAGAGTTTCTCTTTTGTCGCAATCCAAAGCTTGTCTTTTGCATACAATATACTTTTCTCTGTCCGAAAGTTTACCTAAACAATCGTATAATATTTTTTTATTATTTTTAATTAAGTAAGCTTCGTCTGGTTGTTGATTAGTTTGGTCTTCTATTAAATCCATCAACTCCTTTTCGTCACCATCTTTATCACAAACAATTGAATTAAGAGAAGGTATTTGAAGAGAGCTTTGCTTTAGTAATTTTATTCTATCTGGTGAGATTTTTAATTTTTTTGATAAAACTTTGTCGCTTGGAGGGGAGCCATATTTTTCTTTGTATTCTTCAGAGAACTTAATTATATTTAATTTTTGTTGGATTGAACCCGTGGGTATTCTTATTGTTCTCCCTTGGTTTGATAAAGCTCTTCTAATTTTTTGCTTTATCCAGAACGCTGCGTATGTTGAAAATTTGGCTCCCACCTCTGGGTTGTAATTTTCTACGGCCTTTATTAACCCAATGTTACCTTCAGAGATTAGGTCTTGTAGTTCTAGCCCTAAAGAATTAAAGTCTTTAGCTATTTTAATGACTAGCCTTAAATTTGAATTAATTAAAATTTCTTTTGCTTCTTTACCTTTTTTTCTTGCAATGGTGCTACAACGTTTCTTATTATTAGACCACTTTAGCATTTGAAAGAAAAGTTCTTTCTCTTCCTTGCGGTTTAGTAGTGGGAATTGTGAGCTCTCATTGTAGTAAGCGTCGATGACGTAGTGTTCTCCAGTAGGCATTATATTTCTAATATTAGTTGTATGTTTAATTAAAGACCGAGTGGTTTGTCGTACTCAACGTACTTGAGGTTTTCTTTTATGTCTGAGACTTTTATTCTTGCTGCTCTTTCAATAATCCCCCTTCTTCTGTGTTCGGGGCGAGTCCAGAAATAATACAAAGCTTCTTCTGAGCTTTTTGCAGGAATATTTTTATTAATTAATTTATCACAAAGCTTTTTAAGTTCTTTCAGCTTTACGACAAGAAAAGTCTTATTTAATTCAAACGCTATGAAGTCTGCTTCGCCGTATATCCAGCCCTTTTTACCATTATAAGTATTATTGTATTCAATCCAAACTTCATCAAGATTTACATATTTATCTACTCTTGATATTTTTTTGCTTGATTTGACATCGACTGAATATCTTTTACCGTTCTTTGCGCTTGTAACCCAGAAATCGATGTGGCAGTATTTATTTTCTTTTTTAGAAGCTGAACGGACTTTATTTCCCCTCGCTTCCATCGTAACAACGAATCTTTTTTCAGACTCAAAACCCCTTTTGACACTACCTTTATGCTTAGAAAAGTACATATCTTGTTTGTTAAGCTCCTTGTACTAAAAATTTGCTTTTTAGTCAAGTTAAATAATTATTTAAATAAATCAGTATCAGAAAGCCCAAATGTATCATCTGAGCCATCAGAGTGGTAAAGCTTACAAACGTACTCGTACTTGGTCGTAATTATTTTTATAGGAAGTTCTTTATCAAAGGGGAAATTTTCATGTATGTATTCTACTATACAGCTATGGCAGAAGGTTTTGTAAGTCTTGCGATTGGGAAATTTAAATTTAAAAAATATTAATTTCTTGTTATCGTATAATACTTTGTAATCTTTAGCAGAATAAGATAGTCCGCATTCAGAACATTTTATAGCTCTTTTACGTTTCTCTGGGTCTATTAGAATTATTTCAAGCACCGCGCTTAAATATATCACTAATAATGACGTAAACGCAAATTATTGCTAATATGTATTTTATTGAGACTAGATTTTTTAATATTTCTTCTTCCATTTTAGAAATTAATGGGTAAGAGGATTCTCATATACCTCTATCTTTTCGGGGTCGTAGCTTGAGTTTTCAAGTCAAAACCCTACTTTGAGCCAACCCTCATCGACCCCCAGACTTGGTGAGTCCTGCCAATGAGCATTGCACGTTAACTGCCACAACAGCAGTTTAATTCCGTCATACCCTTTGCCGCTCCGTCGAGCAGCAAAATTATTTTAAAGAACAAAAATTTTATTTCCTTCTAGGAAAAGTTTTAAATGATATTGCTTGGGGAGCACCTTTTTAGTTCTTACGTCAAAGAATCTAAAACCATTTTCCTTGCAATTATCTACATACACTTGTTGTTTCCACTTTGGTCTTGGAGATTTCTTTTGCTCCAAGCTATTAACCTCATTTAAATCAACCGCACCTTTAAGCCACCCAGCATTTTCAACCCTCTCGAAAGTCATGCTAAAAGCGTGACTCTTTTTTAGTCTTTGCTTTTTATTTCTAGCGTACCCCTCCTTAAAGCCCTTTATTTGTATGGACTTTTTCTTGGGGATATATTTCGCTATTACGTTCATTAATCTAAATCGTTTTTATATTCTGCAAAATGATTTTTAAGATATGCGAGCTTATCTTCCGCTTCAGCGGCAAGCGCAACCTGTTTATCCATTTCTTCAATAATTTGCGGGTGTTCACCAATACCCGCTGGTCGATTGAAATAAATCTCCAAAGTAGCTACCGCCTCTTGCTGTTGAGCAAGGTACTTTAGCTCTAGTGCCTTATATATTTCGCTCTTCATGATGTCTATTATATGCATTTTTTAACCTAAGTCAACACTTATTTCCACTCAAGTGCTTCACTTATATTGGGAAACTTATCAACGAATATCTTTTTAATTTCTTCAGCGATTTCCCTGTGCTCTTTTTGCGTATCTTCAGCAGACCTCAAGTCGATATAATGAACCCAGCTTCTTAGGGTTCCGTTCATATACATCGTGGTTTGAGTGTTTAAAGGTAATACTCCTCTCGCGGTTTCTTTAGCGACACCCATTTGTATAAGGGTTTCGTAGGTAGCTAACGAGGATTCCATTGATACTTTAGCATATTCGTAGGCTTTATGATCTTGACTTAATGTATCGCTACTGCTTTGTCTATTTTTTTCGGCTGGGAATCTCAACTCTATTTCCTCTAAGTCTGTGGCTTGACTGTATCTTTGACTGAACTCTTGAAAGCTAAAACTTCTATGCCTTAAAATTTGCGCTGCAATTGCTCTGCTCGTGGTTATTTCAACACACATGCTTGCAAGTTCAAACGGGCTCCAATGCTTGTGTTTAATTAAATATTTAATTAATCTAGGCGCGGTTTCAGTGTTCATTTGATTGCTGGGGTTGGACACCCTAGCACAATACGCAACAATATCTTCAGGAGCGTCTAGCCCTTCTACTTCTGGTTTAGTGAGTGATACTAGCTTTACTTTCATTAGACATCCCACTCGTCACAAGCCATATCCAAAATAAGTTCCGTGGAAAGCTGTGGATTATTTTTAGCGATTGTTAAAGCAGATAAAACAACTTCTGCTAAAAGATTATACCTTTGTGCTTCTTCTAGGTAATGATGTACGTTTTCTTTCACGAAAAAGATTATAGGTGATACTTTATTGTAAGTCAATTTTTTTAAAAAATTAAAAAAGTGTAAACTATAATAATAATGGATATTTTCTTTACTCACTTTTACGGAAGAATGTCTGATGTGATGGGCATTATAAACTGCGGTGCTTACGCGGAGAATGTTTCCGTGGAAGAAGAGCAATACGCGCTAGAAAAAGGCTGGACTAAGCTAGAAAGTGCTAAAAATCAAGAAATCTGGTATCAAAGCAGACAAACAAGGATAAAAGTTTCTGAGCTAAAGTATAATAAAAAAATAAGAAAAATGACCACGCCGTGTAAAAATATACGGTCAGAAGTTAAAAAATTAAGTGAGTGCAACATAACAGAGCTCAGGGGAGTATACGAGTCTTATATAAAAATAAAAAGCAACCAATACAAGCAGTCAGATGAAATTTTTTCTGATTTTTATACACACGATGAATTCTTTAATGACCTATTAATAAACCCAGAATACAAAAGAGTAATAGAATATAGAGAGGATGGAGAACTCCACGCTTTTGTTTTTTGCAGGGTTTACGAAAAGGCTAACATAGCTACATCAATACAATTTTGCTGGGATTACCATAAGCCAAAGATATTCCTAGGGAAATATAGTTGTATAAAGGAAATAGAAATGTGTATAGACGCAGGTTTAGAGTACGTTTATTTAGGGGGCGGATATGAAAATATGTGCATATATAAATCAATGTACCAAGGATTTGAGTGGTGGACAGGTAGCGAATGGTCTAAAGATAAGGAAGCTTATAAGACTTTATGCGCTAGTGATACCGATACAAAAACAATTTATGATTTAGGGCAGCTAGAAGAAAGATACACGGGCAATTTTTTCTTTTCTCCAAATGAAATATCGAAAAGGCAATGATAGAAGATTATATAAAGTATATTAGTTTAAAAAGAAAAGAGCTTGGAGGACACGCAATATGTCCCTTCGCAAAAAGATTTTTAGATAAAACAATAATAATAGAATCTAAAGATTTAAAGACAGATGCTTTAAGATGTCTAGAGTCTGAGGAACGGCCCATGCTTTGGATGGTCTATGGTTGCCCCAATAAGTTTAATAAAGAATGGCTTGAGTTATTTTGTGAAAAATATAAAGAGAAAGCTAAACAAAAAGACTTATGGTTAATATGGGATCACCCTGATCAGGTGAACAAAATAGGAGATGTAGAAACAAATAATAAAGAATATGGAATACTGTTGATACAGCCCCTAACAGAGTTGAACGAATACTCTGAAAAGTTAAAAAAAACTGATTATTATGATTTCTGGCAAAAAGATTATTACGAATCAATAGTAAAAAATAGACAAAAATAAGTGTAATATTTTAAGATGAAGTGTGAATTTGAAATAGATTTTACTAAAGAGATAAATGCTCAGTCTTCAAAGGAACAAGAGTCTTTAGACAATTTAACTTATAGTAAAACCCCAGAGGTATTCCTGAAAGTCGCTAGAAAAGACTTTAAATACATGGATTTGGATATAAAACCTTTTTTAGAACTTTATCCACCCAAAAATTCCAGCCAACAAACCCGAAACGAACTTCTGGAAATAAAAAGCTTCATGGAGCAGGATCACTCAGAAGAATTCTCTTCTAATCTCAAAAAGATGAACGATGAACCCGCCTCGTTTATAATAGATTACTATGAAAAAAGAAGCGGTAATAAAGTTCCAAAAGAAATTTTAAACTTTATAACTGGTGGCGATGTGGAAATTTTAGCGATGAAATTAAAAATGCATTTTAATAGACCAAGACCTTTTCAAATAGCAGGTTATTACGATGTGAAATTAAATTACAACAAAACTATTCAACATGGCGCAGCAAGTGCTCCCTCTTACCCTAGTGGTCATACTTTGTCAGCTTATTTTGCCGCTAGAGTTTTAAGTTACTTGTATCCAGTTTACGAAAACGAACTACAAAGAAGAGCTATGATGGTAGCCGACTCTAGAGTTGCCGAAGGGGTTCACTTTAGAAGTGACAATATGTTTTCTTTTTCCTTGGTTGATAACTTACTTATGCCAGCATTTGTAAACGCTTATGACAAAACAGGAGATAATTGACTTTCTGCACTCTACTTATTGTAGGATTAAACCCTCAAAAGTGCATGGCGTAGGCGTTTTTGCTATAGCTAACATACCAAAAGGCGTAAACTTATTTCCAGATTGCTCTTGCGATCTAAAAAAAATAAAAAAAATAAATAAAAAAGAAGTTGCTGATTTAAATCCTGACACCTTAAAAATGATGAGCGATTTCCTAATCGAAAGTAAAACTCATTATTTCACAACTACGTCTTTAAACAATATAAATATATCTTATTTCTTGAATCATTCAGACCAACCAAATTGCGAGTGGGTAGAAAAAGATGACTCCTTTCGGCCTTTGAAAAACATAAAAAAACAAGAAGAGCTAACTATAAACTACGAAAAATATCTTGAAAGCGACGTTATAAAAAATGTATAAAAATTTAGCACCAGATATTCAAAGGCAAAGACTTGTCATAGAAGGAACTTTACATAATCCATTTAAAGCAGAAGAAATGGATCGATTTTGTAGGGAAATGACAAAAGTATTAAACATGACAGAAGTTACTGCCCCATTCTGCAACTACGACCCAGATTACGGTTGGTGCGCTTATGTCCACTGGAAAGAGAGCGGTATGCATATCTACGCTTGGGACGATAGAACTCCTTGTTTCTTCTCTGTGGATATTTACACTTGCAGAGAGTTTCAGGTGGAAAGCGCGTTAAATTATGTAAAAGATTTTTTTAAAGAAAACTTGATTGAAGTTACTTGGAAAGATTAATCTCACCAGTGTCTTATCACGTTTGCGACAATAAAAAAACAAGTTATTAAATTTACTATTACAATTATTGTTCTTATTAAAAGGCTGTATCCTGCATCTTCATTCGTTAGTATTGGAATATCTGGCTTGTCATCATCAGTCTTTCCAATTCTATGGTCTACAGTTCTAGCCCAAATTAACCAAAGTCTTTTAATCATCTAAAATGGGTTGTTGTTGTAAAATACAACGTTGTTAAACTTACCCGCGATGGAAAATTCATATACCCCAGCAATCTTATGATAAGAACCTCGATACAGGTTAACTGTTTTGCCTAATAATGCTGCGGCAATACCAACGTGTAAGCGATTAGTGTTAACTACTTGAAATTTAGAGAGATAAGAAAAGATATTGTCTGTCGCAACACTAAGATTTTTTTTAACTTGGGTATTTATATCGTCAGAAAGATGCAAATTATTGCTGTACATAAACATGGGGCGATGAAAATCTACTGATATATCTTTGTTATCTTCTGGAACCTCTACGAGCCTATCTGAATTACTAAGTTCGTCATTAAATCTAAAAATGTTACATTCACCAATACAGCTTATATTTTTATATCTGTCTATATTTTTAATATAAAAAGCCATGTCGCCAGACAATAAACAGTTGTCGGGATACTTGCTTTTAGACTTTATGTAATCATAAGAAATATTTTCTCTAGCAATTAAAATAACTTTTTCAGAAAGAACATCTAATAAAGGGTCGATATCATTAAAAGAGTGAGGCAAGACCACTATGTTATTTTTTTCGTGATTATTTAAAAGAAAATTTTTACAGCGGTGATATTTACGAATTAAACTACCTCCACCGCCGTATAAGATTATTTGATCTTCAAATACTTCAGTGGGTTTGCAAATTTCATAGTCGAGTTCTAACTCGTCAAACACTTGTAATGTGGCCAACGCTATAAAAGAATCTCCAGCATTACCTTGATTTGGTACGTACTTGATTTTCTTGCCTTGATATTCAGCTAAAAATTTTCTTATGTCTACCACAATATTCTACTTGTCTATTACATACTTCTTAAAAATCTCAAAAAACTCATTTCTTACTGCTCCGTGTTTTTTAAAGTCAAAAATTTTCATATTCCCACTCACTAAGGACATATGTGAACTAGAAAATCTCCATAACCTCCTAACTATCTTATTGCATCTATAAAGTATTTGGTCTTCTTTCGTCTCTTCCCTGAGTTCGCCGCCTATAAACCCGCGATTTAAAAGTTTGTATTGAACTCTTTCAAGGCTAGAGAGACTGTAATGATGGATAGACACTGGTTGACGTTCTAGGATTTCAGGATGACGGTCATGCCAACTATTTGGTGAAACTTTATCTCCAAAGCAATTAACTGGCGTACTTTCTAAATATGCTTTAGACTCTCTGTCGAGCAGAACTCTATGTATGTCACCTGTAAGTTTTTCTGGGCCATTGACACAATTTACTATAGACTTTACAGAGGGTTCAGGATAGTAAGCTCTGAATGCATCTAAAATCATTTTATCTTTAAAAGCTATCTCTTTGCGAATTTGGGTACCAGCGAAAAAATTCCATTGTAACTCTATACCAGCTTCATGTTCGTATTTTTTTAAAAAATCTTTTATATTTAAAGATTTGGACGCATAGTTAAAAAGAAACTCGTCATCATCTAGGAACGCCATCCACGTACAATTAGATTTATATTTAGCATACAGGTCACTATACATGTCCATCTGCTGTATCTTTTCAGGCTGTTTGATTATGGTTACATCGTCTAAAAAGTCTTCAAATATCTCTTCTAATGGAATCTCGCTATTATTGTCAATTAGGTAAAAATGATCTACGCCAATAAACTTATTCCACAAAAACCATTGTAAGGTAGAATATTTAAAATTAGTTCTAACGCAAGCCGCTATAGCTAAATAATTATTCATTACATCTTCTTCTAACCCCTAAGTGTTTTCTCATCCAAGCGATCTGATTATTGGTTTTGTTTTTAAAAAACATTCTTCTAAGGTTATCGCTAGAATAATCTGCGCCGTGATCTAGTAGTAGTCCCCGCTCTTCGTTAGTCCATACTGGTGGCTTGTGAAGCTTCATGATTTGCTTCTTGGCGTTAACTTGGATTGGGGTTTTATTGGGGATGAATCTTTCGCTTATTTGACGTTGGTCGTAATCTTTCCAAACCTTTAATAACGTCTCAACTTCTTCAGGAGTCCATCTTTGATTATGTGGCCCTCTCCTTATACCCAGATCAAGCCTGACTGTTTGCACGGCTCTTGCGCTTCTATGAGGCAATAAAAATTTACTGATTTGTGCGTCAGAATACTTTTTGTAATTATCTTTTATTAATTTTAATTCAGACTGCTTCCACTTACGTTTAGCTTGATAACGGTCTCTGCCTTTGATTAAATTTGGGTGCATTTTAAGTGAAGTTTTTCAGTTTATGGTTTTCAAGTTTTAAATCTTGTAGCTCTTTTTCTTTACGGATAAGAAGTTCTTTAACCTCTCTCAATAGTTTAAGTGCTTTATTTAGATTTTGTTTACTTGTGGTATAACCCTTATGATAAGCGATTATAGCTTTATTTGATTTCTCCACTTTTTCTTTGCAATGATCAATTACATCTAAAGTTCTTCTACTCTCGTAAAAAGAGCCTACAAGGACACCAGCAACGAAGCAGCTTAGGAATGCTATTATATAGCCATGCCTGAGAAGAAATTTATTCATTGACTTTCATGGTAAGCTTTTGCTTCCTCGTAGTCTGAGTAATGATTAAGAGCTTGATTAGAGTCTTGTATTCTTGGCGGCATATGCTTTGTATAAAAAGCTCTTTGTTTTTTACAGGTAAGATGCTCATAAGTTTCCGTGCGAGGGCGAACGTGTTTATCTAAATGGACTTGCCTTTCATGGCACGTCATAAACTTTTCTTCCGCTTTAACGTACTCTTCATAAGACCTTATTAACACGAGGTCGGTCAGGAGCTATCCACCAAGTTAAGCGAAAAAGTAATTTAAATAAAAATAATCTCATTTTGTTTTTTCCCATACCCACATTGGTTCGGCAAATTTACCAAGCTTTCCTTTTAAAGATTTAGAGTTTGGCCTTTTCCTCATCTGATATCCCATACAACCACAATACTTTGAATTTTTTAAAGAATCAAGAAAATCGTTCATTGGATCGCAGATTTTATTTACCGTGTGTTTAGCGTAGACATCACTGATATTTATTACCATCTTACCGCCCACTTCTAATGCGTCCCAACAATTAGATAAAGATTTAAATAAAAAATTTTCTAACCAATCTTGTAATTGTTTATATTTTTTCCAAGACTGATTATCTTCTTGAGTGTACCTCTCTAGAGTGTAATAAGGGGGAGATGTGAAAACTAAATCAAACTTTTGCCCTTTGAAATCCACATCTTCAGCGCACTGATTTACTAACTGTATTTGTTTTTCCTTTTGTAAATAATCTATCATTTCATAGTATTTAGGGAAAAGCTTAGAATTTGGGTCAATACCAAAATAGCTTTGAGCATCACTAGCCAGAAAGCCGCAAAGTCTGTCTCCCCACCCAGAGCTAAAGTCTAAAACATTCTTAGCTTTAAAATGATTATATACTGCTTTCGCGGTTGAAGGTCTGAATTGACTAGCTATGTACTTCCTCAGAGCTATGCAACTTCTTAAATCCTTAGAGGTTACCTGTTTTAATTTTAAACTCCAAAGTGCTTTGAGCATTGTTAGCCTAAATTTTTCTTGAGTCCAAGATCGATACGGGCTTGGCGCGGTAATGCTATCGCACATCCATCTATTCTCTTGTTGAAAATAATCAGAAGTTTTATTTCCAGTGTTGCAGCAAGAAAAAATTACATCAGTGAAAAAGTATTTTGATTTATAGTCATATCTGGTAAACCAACGCGAATCGGTTTCTATGATGTCCTTATAGTCTAAATCTAAAAGTTTTTTGAACTCGGAAGCCACATCATCTTTGCTTATTTGCCTCATTGGCATTGGTAAATTATTTTTACCGATAGCATCAGAAATTGCTAATTTAATATCTTCAACATCGTAAATGTTATTTAAATACTCCCAGTTTTGAGAGTCTATAAATATTTCATCGTCTTTAACGATACCAAAGGAATCCAGAGAGGTCACTTGAATGAGTGTCTGATTTTTTTGAAGAAATGTCAACAAAAATTCATTGTACTAGCACCCCGTTTACATCACTATACATATAGCTCTCATGAAGATGAGGCATCCTATTCATGATCCTAACTTTCGTCTTAAAGTCCCCCAGCCTCATCACTTCTTCAATGTTTCTAGTGCTAACTAGGTTAGGCGTATTGATTGGCGAATCAAATGCACCGTCTACGACATTTAAATTCGCTGCGCCTTGATTGTTTAAGTTAACCTCACTCTTGATAAAATAATTGCCGTACATCTCTGCGAACAAAAGAAGATCAAGCGGGTTGTAATGTCTTACTCCAGATTTATCACTGTGCTGATTAGGTTGGTCTTTTAGAAACACTAACTTATTTGTATCAGGGTTAGTATAAGACCTATTCATTAACATGCTTTCTATGACAAAGGGCTGGTTGGCACTAAGGCCGACTCTATCGTTAGAAGTATAAGGATAAACCCAAAAAGTATCTATGGTGCTAACTTTTTTACCACTAATAGTGAGTGAGCCAACCTCTGTAACCAAGTAAGGCGTACCTAAACTATAGGTTTTAGAAATATTAGAATCACTATCAAAACCTTTCTGTCTATCATTGTTAGAATCAGGATTTGGTACGAACTCGTAAGGTTTTACAACTGGATTCCATAAAAATCTAGGAATGCCCTGACCTTTAACCTCGGTCAAAGCAATAAATAATAATGATAATAATAATTTAATCTTCATCATTACCTATGGCTTCTACAGGGCAATCATCCATAGCTTGATCGCAAGAAGTTTTTTCTTCTTCGTTTTCGGGTTGCTTATAAACGTAAGAATATCCTGCGTCTACATTAGCTTTAAAATTAGAAGGAGCAATCTCTCTGCATAAATTGCA
>CAACVF010000222.1_pt1 | contig 12471 bp, 10 predicted proteins | sample 2381781 | NCBI WGS metagenome assembly CAACVF01 (sample SAMEA5211967, study PRJEB30684) | marine metagenome | biome: Marine; feature: Epipelagic; material: Water | collected 2015-10-15 | depth 60 m | reverse complement strand
AGTATGCATATTTTATGGAAATGGGAACTGGCAAAACAAAAGTTCTAATTGATAACGTAGCCATGCTTTACGATAAAGGTAAAGTAGATGGTGTCTTAATTATTGCACCAAAAGGTGTGGTAGGTACGTGGTACAATCAAGAGTTGCCAAATCATTTAGCAGACCACATAGAAAATGTGACCGTATTGTGGCAAGCAAATATAAATAAAAAACAACAAGATAAACTAGATCAACTGTTCAAAACGGGTCATGAGCTTCACATACTTGTTATGAATGTTGAGGCGTTAAGCACAGACAAAGGGACGTTATTTGCAGCTAAATTTTTAAGATCACATAAATCAATGTTGGCTATTGATGAGTCTACTACAATAAAAAATCCAAAAGCAAAAAGAACAAAAAATATTTTAGGCTTAGGAGATATTTGTAAATATAGAAGAATAATGACTGGTTCACCTGTCACTAAAAATCCGCTTGATTTATATTCGCAGTGTGAATTTTTAAATCCTAGTTTACTACAATTCACTTCTTACTATGCGTTTCGAAATCGATATGCAGAAATGAAAACCATACATGTGCATGGTCGTAGTGTGGATGTTGTGCATAAGTTTCAAAATCTTAAAGAACTTTCGGAAACACTAAAGCCTTTCTCGTACAGGGTTTTAAAACAAGACTGTCTAGATCTACCAGAAAAAGTATATATCAAAAGAGAAATTAGTTTGTCGCCAGAGCAAAAGAAATTATACGAACAAATGAAAAAACAAGCCTTTGCCACACTGAACGGCAAACAAGTGACATCAGTTACAGTGTTAACTCAGTTGATGAGATTACAACAAATAACTTGTGGACATTTTACAGCTGATGATGGCAGCATTCAGCCAATACGAAACAACAGACTAGCAGAGTTGTTAGATGTATTAGAAGAAATAGAGGGCAAAGTAATTATCTGGGGACACTATCAAGAGGATGTTAAGAACATTGTTAATATTTTAACGGACAAGTATGGTCCGGGGTCCGTGGTCAGTTATTATGGGCTCACGCCACAAGAAGAACGGCAAAAGAATATTAAAAAATTTCAAGCTAATAATGGGGTAAGATTCTTGGTTGGTACTCCACAAACCGGCGGGTATGGTATCACACTTACTGAAGCAAATACAGTAATTTATTATTCTAATGGATATGATCTTGAAAAAAGAATGCAATCAGAAGACAGAGCACACAGAATAGGGCAAAAGAAAACAGTGACATATGTAGATATTATTGCTCAAGATACTGTTGATGAAAAAATTGTCAAGTCTCTCCGTAAGAAGATTAATATTGCATCCGAAGTTATGGGTGAAGAATTAAAAGATTGGATTTAAGTTATAAATCTTTCTAGTAAAAGTATGGCTACGGTCCCCACCGCAGCTAAAAGAACCCAATAGATTTTGTCTATCTTGCCACCCAATTCGTGAATACCTTTGTGCATATGATGAATATTCTTTTTGACACCTGATATGTGTCCATACAGGGATACGATGTGTTCTCTAGTTGTTTTAGGTTCTATTGCCATTAAACTCTTTTAATCCTTTGTCTTATAAGTTGTTCTTCTGGAGACAATAATGCAGTTTCAGTTTGTGTCAAGCCAGATATTGGGTTTACCACATTTGCTGTTCGTGTGTTAGATATTATTGGCGCAGGAGTGCTAGGTAAAGGTGGCGTCTCTAATTGACTAACGTTTACTCTCTCTGTAGCCGAAGCTGGTTCTACCTCAGATCTATCATCCTCTATTTTTCTCTTTGTTGGTTCTTCTGGTTTTAGCGACTTGTTTCTATACTCTCTCATAACTCTATAGAACTCCGCTGCAGGAAAGGCAAACTGTCTGTCTATTTTTTCGTTTGGAAAAGCCTTTTCGATGTCTCTTACTCTTTTATTCATTCTAGAAACTGAAAATTTTACCGGAGTATATTTACCTCTTAACAAAAGGTTAAACTCTTTATTAGATAATCTTCTTCGGTTAGCAGCTCTTAAAGTTTGTTTAGATACACCCATTTTTAATGCATCTTGTACAACTTGATAAAACTCTCTTTGCACCAGAAGAGCTTCATCCTGTATCTGTTCAAACTCTTTCACTAATTGGTTGCCGCCTCTTACTTGTGCATTTTCAGCACTATAAAATTTTTCTGCTACAGTAACTGATCTTTTCTTTTTGTTGTACTCTGTAAGTTTATAGTTATAAGCTCGTGGCGCATCTACGTTTATAATTCTAATACCAGAAAACAAAGCTAACAACTCATCTCGTAAGTTTACTGGCACTCCTCCTCTTGTTAAATCTTGATTAATACCTTTTGTTATTTTTTTACCCGTTGTTACAGCACCAGGTTCTACACCTTTTAATATGTGTACAAAACTTTTTGTTATCTTATCACTTGTACTATCTGTCATTGAATAGACTCTACTTCCTGTTTTTGTTACACCGCCTCTTCCACCAACTCCAAAACCTGCTGGGATAACATCAGAAGTTCTTTCAAGAGCGATTGCTTCAGAAACAAATGGTTCAATTAGTGGACCCATAAAAGAACCAAACAATGCGAGTGTCCTGTCATCTATATCTTTTTGTAGAAGTTTACCTTGTTCTATCTCTGTAAATAAAGATGAAAAAGGTTTTTGCACAACTTCATAGGGACTAAAATATGAAAAGTTTATTGCTTTACCTTTACCTTCTTTCCATTTTGTCATTGGTAATAAAATAGAGTCTTTGTTCCACGACGCCGCAAAAGATCTTTTATATGCATCTAATTCTTCTAACGTTGTGCCTGTTAAAGCAGAGGCTAAATTTAATGATGCTGTTCCAGCTCCACCTAATGTAAAAGTAGCACCAATCATTCTTCGGTAACCTATTTGTCGTAAGGCTTCATTACTAGACGCCATTTCTTTTGCGCCAATGTTCATGATATTAAACGTTGTACGTATCATTTCTGCGGGGAATGATACGAAGTTACCAAATGGTAATTTTCTAATTGCTTTGATTGCTTCTGGAACTTTACTATACGTTGGATAAGTGTTTCTAATATACCAAGCTGCAGCCTCATCTAACGCATCATCAAAGGTTTTTAACCTTTGAGTAAATGGTAAGAATCTATCATATTCTTTTCCTGTTATTTCTTTAGTCCATTTAGCGATATCACCTACATTTTTATATGTGGACTTTAGTTGTGACTTAACATATTCATGACCATACCATTTCCAAAGGTTGTCACCTCCAGCATAAAGTCTTGTTGCGCTTTTAAAGAATCTTCCGTTTGTTAATTTATTATATAAAGCATCTAGGTTATTAACAGAGCCTTTTTTAATTTCTTTTAATACAGCGCCAAGCTCTGACGCTACAATGTTTTCATCTAATACACCTAATCGTATTTTATTTTCAATACTTTTAACAAGTCGTGGTGTAGTTACCTCTTTACCTGCACCAAATATATCATCCATAACTATTTTTACCGCATCTGTAACAGATGCACGGCCACCAATGTGTCCATTTGCTAATGGAAACAAACTAGCTGAAGTTACGTTACGTACTTGTGTAGCAGGAGATAGTACGGTTTTACCAAACTGTGTAGCTACTTTAAATTGTAGCAAACCTCTATATGCTTTGTTTTGAATCAAACTATCTAAAGTACCAGGGACACCTCTGATCGCTTGTGATACTTGTGCACTAGAGTATAAATTATTAAGTCTTGTATTTAATAAACCTAAACTTTGTGGTGCTTGCACTTTATGTGGATCTAAAACTCCTTTTCCTAAAGCTGCTGATCTTGATTTGTGTAGCCAACCTTCTTTAAGACCCAGAGCCGCTATTCTATCCGCTAATTTTTTATTTGTTGTGTTTACAATCGCGTGATTAACTGTTGTTAAAACTGATGCTTTCAAATCATCTTCTGCACCTAAAAGTCTTTTGATAGCGTCTGGTAATTCTTCACCTGTTTTAATTAGTTTATCTGATCTTAAATCTTTTTTACCTATTCTGTTTAATAATTGTAAAGGATCTAAATCATTTGTTTTGCCATCGCGTAGTAATTTAGCCGTAAGCGTTTTTGCATATTCTGTTATTCTTTGCGATTCCGTTGGTTTTTTAATAAATTCGTTAGCTGCTTCTTTCATATCTCTGTTATTTTTTATAACACCAGTGAAATACTTTACTGCATCATCAACCACTTCTTTTTTAGGTGCATACTCAGGATTAGTAAACACCGCAAAAGATTTACGCATGTACGATTGCACGTTATTAGTTATAAAATCTTTAAGTTCACCCTCTGGTAATAGATCAGCAAAGTTCTTTTTGGCTTTTAACAATTCACCATTTAACTCTTTTGATGAAGTTCTTAATTCTTTAGGTAATCTATCAAGAGGCATTTCTTTTTTAAGATATGCTAGTACATCATTTAAATATTTATCTCTTAACGCTGGAGATGGACTTGATTTGTCAAATTGTTTCAAAAACCCACCAGCTAAATTGTAAGCTCTTTTTTCTATGTCTTCTAAATATTTTTCAATAGTTCTATTTACAGCTTTTATTTCTTGTTTTGCAGCTGTGGATAATCTGTATTGTCTAGCTGTTTGTTCTCCAGTAGATCTAAATTTTGCTAGCACGTTATCTAATTTTTTAACACGTCTCTGTACCTCATCTTTTGAGTTTACAGAAAACATTCGCCATTTTTCAAATTTAGGTAGTCTAGTTTTAATAGGTAGTTTACCAATTAACAGTGGAGACACAACTTGTTCAAGTGTGTAAGCAGATCCTTGCTGAAGTTTTTTTGATATCGTTGGTATAACAACCTTATCTTTCGCTAAAAGATAAGAAGCTGGTTGCACAACAAGTTTATCTGCTGTTTTTAATCCAATACCCATGACAGTTGTCGTAGGTTTGTAAAGACCATATTTAAAAAGAAGAGAGGCTGGTTTACCTGCTAATGAAAAGCCAGCACCTATCAAAGCACCTTCAGCACCAAATCTTATTCTGTTTCTAAATTTTGCAGCTGCTCTTTCTCGTCCTGATAAACCATCGGTTTTTTCTAACTTCATCGCAAAAGTTTTCTTATCTGGTTCGTTAACTAAAAATTCTGTTGCACCAACAGCGCTTGCCATATAACCTGCTTTACTTGCAACGTTAGATACTGTTTTACCTGTAACGGCTGCGACAGCAGCTTTACTTTTATTAACAAAAGCAGCTTTTCTAATTCTGTTTATAATTTTAAAAGCAGCACCACCACCGATTGTGTAAGTTCCGACTAATTCAGTGCCTTTTCCAATTAAAGTTTCAGGCTTTTCTAATTTATTTTCTTCAAAAAGTTTATCTACTTTCTCGTTAAGATCAGTATTGGCAACAGCATCAATACCAGCTGTTACAAGATCTCCGATTGAATAAGCTAAATTTTCACTAATACCATATGTGCCTTTTTCAATGTCTTCAAAAAGATCGATATAATCTTTTTCTTCTGGTTTAGCTTTGTTTTCAGAAAGTGCTATAATTCTTTGGTATTTGTAATTAAGATCTGGGCTAAGATTTCTAGCAAAATTAGCAAACCCTTTCCAAGTAAATTTAACTTTCTTTTTTTCTTTACGATTTGTTTGGGCTTTTAAAGCCTCTAGAATTTCATCTGACTCATCAAACTCAGTGGGTGGTTTTGATTTAAAGAGAGGCATTTTAAACCTCCGCTGGTAATACTAGATCTACTTTGTATCTTTGGTTAAAATCGTCAACGTCTTGTTGTGTTCTTATGTTAGCAAAATCTGTAAGAGCTTCTCCACTATCAGCTATAAGTTTAACAATGTCGTCTCCTATTTCTTTTGGTAATCTTGATCTAAGTGTTGAAAAATCTAAGTTTGCAACTTCAGATCGTGTAGGGGCCTCTACCATTGATCCTTCTTGATAACCTATTCTTCCACCTTCAGCACTACCTTCTCTTGGCACTTTGCCCGTTTTTTTGTATTCCTCGTACTGATCAAATGTAAATATTCCATTAGCAACTCCTTTTAAAATTGCAGAAGCCACAGGATCTTTTTGAGCACCTGTTATTAATTCTTGTTTTACTTTATTGTTTGAAATTTGTCTTTCAAGATCTGCTTTGGCTTTTTCTATTCCTGGTTGTCTCTCTTCTATATCAATGTCACTACCTGTTTGAGGTTTATCTAATTCTTTAAGTTTGTCTTTTAACTCTTTTTGTGCTTCTTGTAATTTACCAATCGCTTCTTGTTCAGCTTCAAATTGGAAACCTTTACCACCCGATTCTCCTTCTATTTTTGCTTCTCTGATTCTTCTCGCTGCATCTAATGTATCACCAAATAGTGCTTCATCTCTTGCTGTGTCAAGATCTTGTTCTCTTTGTCTAGCTGATACAAATTGTTGATAAGGTGTTTGTGCCGCTTTTGCAGCTGTTTGAAATATGTTTGATCCACCAGGTTGTGATAATAAATTTAAACCAAAGCCAGTTAAGAAGTTAGATACAGATCCCGGCGCACCTCTGCCTCTTTCTCCACCTATGATTTCTTCTTTAAGGTCTTTTAATTCTGGATACATCCTTCTTACATCTGATACTAAGTCTCCTTCTTGATAACCAGTTCGAGATGCTTCTAGTTGAGGTGTATCTAATCCTGTTAAAATGCCGTCAGTAGATCCACCCATTCTGAACATTGGTCTTTTTAATATTCTGTTTTTCATTATTTTCTTAAGCTCCCGTATATTCCAGCCAACGTGGCACCTATACCAAGAGACGTTTGTAAAGGTGTTGGGTTAGGCACAGATGTAAATTGTCTTTGTCCTGGGTATCCACTTATAAGTTGTGCAACACCAGAACCAAATGTTCCAAGTCTTTCATAAGGCTCAAACGCAGCTAGTCTGTTTGTTTCTCTTGTTGCATCTAGCTGTGCTTGTTGCTGTGCTTGTTGGATAGCGCCCACTGATCCTAACGTGCTAATATCGCCTCTTTGTAGACTAGGAACTAGCTGTGCTAATCCTGATTGAAATTGTGCTTGTCCTAATTGTTGTCCAGCTAATCCTGCTCTTTGTCCTGCAAGCGAAGCTCTGTTACTTAAATCTTGTTGTCTTGCGGATTGTGCTTGACCAAAACCTTGTTGTAATAATCCTGCCTGTAATAATGCTCTTTCTCTAGCTTGACCTGTGCCAAACTCTGCAAGTTGAACTCCTGCTCTACCTGCACCAAGAGCACCTAACTGTGCTTGTTGATCTCTAATAGCTTGTTCTTGTATAGCTCTGTTTCTATCAAACTCTTGTAATGTAGCGTCGATAACTTGTGTTTGATATGGAGACATATATGAAGATACAGAACCTGCTCCTGTTCCAGCTCCTGTTCCTAATAAAGACTCTGCTCCTGCAATACCTGTTGCTGCAGTTCCTAATTGTGTTCCCGCAGCTGTGGCTTGTTGTTGTGCTGCAGTTACAAAAGGTTGAAATGAACCAATACCGGAAGATGCAAGTGTTGCAGCTTGTGCTTGTAATGGGTCTTGTGCCGCAACTGTAGGTGCAAATTTAGATGTATCTATGGCTTGCCCAGTTAACGCTGTTAACTGCGTGCCGTAATCTTTTGCAAGATCTTCTATAAACTGTGGGGGTAATACTCGTGATTCTTGTACAGCCATTATTTTTTAAGTCCTCTTAATTTTGCATAATTACCTATCTGCATTTTTTCATGAGCTCTGTCATATTCTTTCATTTTTTGAATATAATTTTTTTTACCTTGCTTTCCTTTTACTGGAGTTTTATCTGGAATAGTTTGCATTTTACCTGTTCTATCAGATTTTACTTTTTTGGTTTTTATATTAACATGTTTAAATTGTTTGTTAGGAGTTTTTTTAGCTCTTTTTACAGCATTTTTTAAAAGAGCTTTTCCTGCTCCTCTTATTGCTATTCCTGCTCCTGCTCCTAAAAATGGTAATGGCATTATGCTACTCTATCCTCTAGTTGTTTCATTGTTTTATACATTAGATCTGCTCCCTTATCAACACTTCCTCCACCTGCTGCTCTAACTGCATCAGCTGTGAATACAAACTCATTCTTAGATAATCTAGCAGGCACATCGTCTGCTTTTTCTTTAGCCCCTAACGGCACAAATCCACCGCCTCTAAGGTCCATTTCCATGCCGCCTAAATTCATAATACCACCTTTTGCTTTATTAATTCTTCCACCATCTTTTACTAGAGCCGTTTCAGCTCTTTGTAAAAATGGGTATTTTACAGATAATTCATCTAATGCTCCCTGACCTTTTGCTGTTGCTTCCTGAACTTCTTTTCTAATTTGTGCAATAGGTAGACCTGTTTCTTTTGATATTCTACTTGCAATAGTATCTGTTTCTTCTTCTTGTTGTCCAGACATTAAACCACCAGCTATGGATGCTGCGCCTATACCTAATGCTGCACCTGCGTTATCTCCTAAAAAACTTTTTGCTTTATTAAATAAACTTAATTTGTTACCTCCGCCTCCTGAGAAAAAGTTAGATACAGCTCCGGCTCCTGGTAAATTACCAAAAGCAAAACCTTTTCCACCAAAAGCTGCTCCCCCACCTAAACCATAAATAGCAGCTCCTGCTAATGCAGCTTTACCTAAATCACTTTTTACAATTTTCTTAACTGCTTTTTTAGCTTTCTTAAAAACTTTTTTAATAAAGTATGATGGTATACCTGTTTGATTAACAACCTCACCTGCACCACCTAATGATTTTAATAATGCTGCTTCGTCATCATTAATATAAGCTAATGATTCGCCTGGAGGTGCCATCTTCTCTGCGTCATCTACAGAAACTTCACCACCATCTTTTGCTTCAAATCTTGGATCTAAAAAGAATCTTACATCAAATGATTTTTGTAAATCACTTGCTGGTGTTTCGATGTCCGTGGGCAATGATGCAACTTGCGGTAATCTTGGAATGATTGGACTATCTCCGCCGCCTCCACCTGGAGGTCCGCTTGGTCCAGTTTTCATGCCTGTTGTTTCTTTGTATGCTGTTCTTAAACCTGATGGTAATGCACCAAAATATTGTTGGCCACCCTGAATAGCTTTTTGTAAATCTTTTTGTTTTTCTTGCTCTTTTGATAACATTTGGTTTACCGTAAAACCTGCTACTGGTCCTCCAATGAGACTTGCTGTTCCTCTAGCAACGTTTCTTCCAAAATCGGTTACCTGTCTGCCATATGGAGTTTGTGTAATATAACCCAACTCATCATAAGTTGATCTATCTCCACCTGGTCCACCTGGAGGTCCTCTAGTTATAGTAGAAAAATTTCCGCCGCCATCACCGTTCCCCCCGCCATCACCGGATGGTCCACTCAAACCTGCAGCTTCACTTAAACTTTCTGATACAGATCCTGGTCCAGATCCAGGGTCAAAAAAACTTGGAATACCCATAGGTGTCATAATACCAGAGCCTCCAGCGTCTTTTAACATCTGTGCCTCTTTTGGATTTATGTATGCAAGAAACTCACCTTCTGGTGCCATCATTTTGGCATCATCTAATGATACTCCACCTTCTGCTAATAATTGTCTTGCTATTTGTGATCTAGTTATTGCCATTTTTTCACACTACTTTGTTTTAGGGAACAAATCAAGCGAAGGCATGATTACTTTAACATCTCTTCTAATCTCTGCTTCTGGTATGCCTTTTGTCTTCCATTCGTCCTCTGATTTATATACCTCACCCGTCTTTAGGTTAGATATGGTTGTTATTATCTTTTCTGGCTTTATTGTTTGCATTAAGTTGTTACCTCTCTTGGTTCTATTTCTAATATAGAAGCTACCACATGCAGTTCATTTGCATCACTAGCTTGGACTTTCAAAGCTTCACTTGCCTCCATAACAAGAGGCTGTGTTAATAGCTCTGTTGTAGTATTTGAAGATATAGCTTTTGTTTTAAACAAGCTAAATATATTAGACGATGCGTCCACCAACGTCACTGTTATATTAGCTCCTGATCCTGCATCTTCAGATACTAAAATTGATTTAATTACAGCGGTTTTAAACGACGGCACTGTATATAGTGTTGTAAGGTTTGTTGTTGTAAGATCTGCTTTTTTATTTATAAAACTGTTTGCCATTAATTTATAAAGAAGCTTTCTGCTTCCATCTCATCTTTTAATTCTTGTTGATACGTTGTATTTAATTTTTGTATAATACCGTCAAGATCTCTAACCTGCGCGTCAGCTACTTCTTGTTTATATATATTACTTGGTCTTGTTAATATCTGCACTATCTTTGCCATTATCTTCTACCGTCTGGTTGTATGTCTAATCTAAATGTGCCTAGCTTCCAATCTTGAGCTGTGCTTGTGTTTTCTACTTTTAAAGCTATGGCTCTTGCTCGCGCACGTGTATCTACTTTTGTTGTAGATGAACTAACATCAAAAGGTCCAAGCGATGAGCCAGAAGCTGTGCTATTAGAATAGTTTTTTAAATTTAACGTTACTCTTGTGTTACCTGTTTGAGATATAAAGTCGGGAATAAATCTTCTAACTTTCATTACAAACTCACCATCACCTCTTAAGTTTGGAACACCTGGTTGTTGTTGTGTAATATCAAAATCTCCAGATAATATGTTTGCTGTAATCGCTGTAACTGTGCCAGCTTTAACTTGATCTGTGCCAGTTTCATGTTGGTAGTATGTTGATACACCGTCTGTATTTCCTTGTACATATGTAGCAGAAGTAGCTGGCTCTGTGCTATTAGCATCATACTCTAGTGCGTGTGGTTTACCAAAAATAGCAGAGTCTTTCCAAACAGTTCTAGCTAATGTTCCTATTGTCCATATTGGTCTTTGTAGTGATGAGTCTTGATAATTATAACAAACCATTTTATTTACAACTCCTGAAGAGGCAGTTGGATAAAACCACATAATTTCACCAAACAAGTTATTAAGTCCTGCTGTAATCATTTGGTTACCAGAATCTAAATTAATATCATCATAAACAAAATCTTCTACTAAACATGGTAGCGTTTCAAGTGCACCAGCATATTTAAAGAAACCATTTTCTGATAGCCAATAAGCTGCACCATCCACCTCTACCACCGCATTCTTACCAGCTAGTCCACAGTTAGTTCCAACTTGTACGAAAGCAAATGTAAACGGTTGACCTACGAATCTTTGTAAAAACAAAGCTGTGTCTGTGTAAACATAAATCGCATCTCTACCTCTAATAGCTCCCATGATCCGTGATCCGTCGGCCAGTCTTTGTGTGCCGGCTGTATTGGTTGCTGTAGGTGTATACGTGTTAATATCTTCTTGGTCCGAGAATCTTACAAACATATTATCTTGAGTAGACTTTGTACCAATCGTTGTTTCTGTACCAAAAAATACTAAGTGTCTATCCGGTGTTGATACAAGCATGTGTCTTGATGCTGTTGGTGCACCAGATATAATTGTAGCTCTGTTAGATGTAGCGTTTGTTGCTGCAGAGTCCCATTCAAATACTTCACCATCAGCAATTAAACAAATAGCTTTATCACCGAAATTATCTAAGGACCATGATCCAGGTTCTAAAACTAAGTCACCAGATGCTGCTTCACCCCAAGCTACGAAGTCAGATGTATTTGTAACTGTAGCTCCTGATGTGTGTGATGCTGCTGTCGTGTTTCTTACGCCTCTGGTTACACCTGTTAATGTGTTTGTGGATATACCTGTGTAAGATATTTCTTCTGTTCCAATTTTAATAAAGTTTGTTCCAGAGCTTGGTAATTGTGATGCGTCATTTAAAGTTATGCTTGTAGCAGCTGCTGATATGTCAGCTGATAAAACAGTTGTATATGCACCTACAGCTTCTCCACCCCAAGTTCCAAGTGACCAACCAAGTCCTTGAGCTTGAACAGCTGGTCCAACTCTATAATAATGTTGAACTCTAATACCACCTGACTCACTAGCACCAGATCCTGATTCATTAGACGGCATTGTTATTGTAATTGTATTTGATGATGGCACAGTCGTTGCCATAAATCTTATGTCATCAAAATCAGATGCACTAAAGTTTGAATTTGTAATAGATGAAAAGTTATCTAATAAAACTATATCACCTGCTTGAATACCATGATCACCAGAAAAGTTTATAGTAACCGTTGCTGATCCATTGGTTGTGCTAAATGCATTTGATAATGTGTTTGTAGATTTAATAGGGTGTATGTCATAGAATACACCACCTGAGTATGCATATAAAATTCTGTTTGTTCCTATAATAGAATACTTAATACTTTGACTGTTAATATATTGGTGCATACCTCTAGCAGCACCGGTTACATTATCTGCTCCTAATTGTGACCAACCACCTATTTTTTCAGGTGTATCATATCTAAAACGAACATTATCACAGTCTATCCACTGACCTTCAGCGGCTGTCGCAGTAATTTGTTTATTAATTCCAGGGGCAAACCCTATCTTCTGTAACATAGATCTCCAGATTATATTAGATTGCGTTGATGTTCAACGTTATTTGACTATTCCTAGCA
>CAACVF010000220.1_pt1 | contig 12534 bp, 10 predicted proteins | sample 2381781 | NCBI WGS metagenome assembly CAACVF01 (sample SAMEA5211967, study PRJEB30684) | marine metagenome | biome: Marine; feature: Epipelagic; material: Water | collected 2015-10-15 | depth 60 m | reverse complement strand
ATTAGTAGCTGTTGTAACAGGTATAGACTTTACACTAGAAAACTCATACGCTCCATCATTTGTTATTGGTAGTGATAGCGCACCATCTCTTGAGTATGGAAGAGCCGAAGTGTCAGGTACAATATCTGCTTACTTTGAAGATGCGGCCTTAATAAACAGGTTCTTAAATGAAACAGAAACTGGAGTACAGGTTATTGTAAATGACCCAACTGGTTCTAATCCATATACATTTAAATTCCCACGGTGTAAGATTAACAGTGCGGATGTAGGTGTAGATGGTCCTACTAGTAGAATAGTAAGTATGGAATTTGTTGGTCTGTATGATACAGGTGAAACAAGCAATATGGAAATAACAAGAACATCGTAATCCCTAGCTAGGGTGGGGGATTGTCGGTGTCGGGTCTGGCCTTCCCCCAACTAAAACTAAAACCCGACTTTACAACCCGAAAGGAACTCGACATGGATTTAAAAGATTTAACACCTATAAATGATACTGTAAATGTACCAATCGTGCATCCAACTACTTTAGACCCATTACTTAATGATGATAAGTCTGAGATGAGTATAACTGTTTACGCACCTCATGCTAAAGAGTATAAGAAGGCAGTTTTTGATCAAACTAATAGAAGACTAAAACAAGCCCAAGGTAAAAGAAAGGTAGATGTTACAGCAGAGGATCTTGAGGAATCAACTCTTGAGCTGTTAGCTAAAGCTACTAAAGAGTGGAACATTACTTACAACAAGGAACAACCTAAGTTCTCTGTTGATAAAGCAAAGGAGATTTACTCTGAGGTATTTTGGATTCGTGATCAGATTGAGGAGGCTGTTTCTACCTCTCTGGATTTTACGAAAGCCTGATTGAAGAACTAGTTGAGTTTGCTGAACACAGCTTTAAACTTAATGTTCCTGATCAAAATGGCACAACAGAATATGAACATTTAGAACAAGTTGAAAGGCAGACTGGACATAGACCACAAGCATTAAATGGACCCCAATTTCCATCGCTAGTGTCTCATATCTGGTCTGCCTTTGTTACTTTAAGCAACAGTAGAACTGCTGGTTTCTCTGGAGCTAACCCCTTAAGTTATGAACAAATAAAAGCATGGAAAGATTTAACTGCTACGCCAATTTCCACTTGGGAGGTCGAAGCAATAAAACGTCTTGATGAAGTATATATGAAGGTTAATAATAGTAATGGCTGATGATATAAACATTGTAATATCTGTTGATGACAGGGATGTTATTCGTGCGCGAAAACACCAGAATAAACTGCAAGCGGCTGTTGCTCAACTTGAAAAAGAGTACAGAAGAGGCAATATAACTGCTGGTAAGATGCGTTCTGAGTTAAATAAACAAGCATCTGCTTTAGCTAAATTAGGTGGTGGTTATAGAAAAGCTGTATCAGAAGTAAATACCTACTCTTCTACATTAAGGAGAGCTACAGACGCACAAGTACATCAAGCTCAATCTATGGCTATGGCTAAGAGGGGAATGAATAAGTTTGGAATGATATCTCAACAAGTAGGTTATCAGGTTGGTGACTTCTTTGTTCAGATTCAGTCAGGTACTTCAGCTTTAGTTGCATTTGGTCAACAGGGTACACAGTTAGCTGGATTAATCCCTGGAATCGGTGGTGCTATAGTTGGTATTGGCCTTGCCATAGGTACTATGGTTTTAAGAACTCGTCAGCAAATGAAAGAAGCTGAAGACGGAATTATGTCTTATGCTAAAGCTATTAAAAAAGTTAAAGAGGCAATAGGTGAATTAGGATTAGAGTTAAAGTTATTAAGATCTCAATATATTACTGAAGAAGAGATTGCTTTATCCGTAAAACTTAAACAGAACGAAGCAGAGCTTGATAACCTTGTAACTCAGAAAGCCGCAAATTCCTTTAGACTTACAGGTTTACAACTAGGAACAATGTTGTATTTAGATATGCTATCTGCTGTTAATAGTCTTAATGGGGTACTTAATAAAGAGATAGACAACATCAATAAAATAAATGATGGTCATAAAAAAGAATTAAAATCTATAGTTGATTTAAGAGTAGAGATACAAAAAATAAAAGACGAGAGAAAATTAGCCGCTAAAGAGTATGATGATCAAATAATAAGGGGTTTAGCAAAAGTAGAGGCTGAGAATAAAAAACATTATAGAAACCTTCTAGATATTGTAGAAAAAGGAGAAGCTATATTACTTCGTTCTTATAAAGAGTACGGAGAATTAAGATTAAAATCCGAAGAACATATATCTAATGTATCTCGTGTTATAACAATGCGTTCTTATAAAGAGTTAGCAGAATCAAGATTAAGATCTGAAGAAGATATTTCTAATAGATTACGCACTAAAATGGAGCGTTCTTTCAGAGAGTTAGCGGAATCAAGGTTAAAATCTGAAGAAGACCTTACTGAAAGGCTTAGTAAAAAGTATGAAGATCGTATATTAAGACAGCAAGGTATCACGCAAGGTGAGTTTAAAGCTGATCTTGAGAAAGCAAACTTATTAAAAGAGACTACTAAACAGTTTAAACTACAAAATAAAGAAGCTCAACGTAGAATAAAACTTTTAGAGGTAGAGTTAGATTACGGAGAAGATAGCCTAGAACTTGAGAAAGCTATATTACAACAAGAAAGATGGAGGAAAATAGAAGCCGCTAGAGAAGCTAAGCTAAGCGAAGGTATGATACACGTTTTAGATATGCGGTGGACTAGAGAGATGAATCTTTTACTTCTAGCTAGAAAACAGAGAGAAGAGAAAGAAAAACTACTAGAGCTTGAACAAGAAAGAGCAGACTTTGAGAAGAAAATAGAAGGGTTCCTAGAGTCTGGATTTATGTCTATGATTGATGGTACTAAGTCTGTAACTGATGCTTTCAGATCTATGGCTAGAGATGTAATAAAAGAGCTGTATAGAATACTTGTAGTACAACAAATAGTAAATCAAGCTAAAACTGCTATACAGAGTCTATCAGGTTATGTATATAATGCTAACGGTAATGCATTTAACAATGGTAAGATAATTCCTTACGCTAATGGTGGTGTCGTTGGTTCTCCTACTATGTTCCCAATGTCAGGTGGTAACACTGGACTTATGGGTGAAGCTGGACCAGAAGCTATACTTCCTCTAAAGAGAGGACCTAACGGTAAACTAGGCGTTGAATCATCAGGGGGGAGTGTTGTAGTTAACCAAACTATTAATGTTTCTACTGGTGTAGCCCAGACAGTAAGAAACGAAATAAAAACTCTTATGCCTCAGATAGCAGAAGGTGCTAAGTCAGCAGTCCTAGATGCTAAACGTAGAGGTGGATCATTTGGGAGTGCATTCGCATGAGCATAAGTTACCCACTAACACTACCAACTGTAACTGGTATTCAAGATATTACATTTACTGCTGTTAATGCGGTAGCAATGTCTATGTCTCCTTTTACGTACAAGCAACAAGTATTTGCTCATCAAGGTCAAAGGTGGGAAGTTGATGTTACTCTACCACCTATGAAGAGAGATAATGCTGAAGTATGGCTTGCTTGGTTAGTAAGTCTAAAGGGATTAAGAGGTACTTTTCTACTGGGTGACCCTAATAATGCGACTGCAAGAGGTTCAGTTGGAGGAACACCTTTAGTTAATGGTGCTAATCAAATTGGGGATACATTAAACATAGATGGGTGTACAGCTTCTCAGACTGGTTGGATAAAAGCAGGTGACTACATACAACTAGGTTCTGCTAGTTCTGCTTCACTACACAAAGTATTAGCTGACGCTAACAGTGATGGTTCGGGTAATGTTACTTTAGACATATGGCCTAACATTAATGTAGCAAAAGCTGATAATTCTACTGTAGTTACTTCTAATACAGTTGGTGTATTTAGACTTAATGATAACACAAGTAACTGGAGCATCAATGATGTTTCAAACTACGGTATTACTTTTGGTGCAGTACAGGCAATAGTATGAGTAGAGATCTTACAGGTATACTATCTTACCTTGAGTTTGATGAAGTAAAGCCTTTCTTTGCTGTAGAGTTACTATTTGAAACTGGTACATCTATTGGTACAGCTACAACTTCTTTAACTGCTAGTATAAATGCAAGTCAAACTACTTTAACTGTTGAATCGGTTTCTGGGTTATTTTCTGACGGTACTGTAACAATAGGATCTGAAGAAATATCATATACAGGAATTACAGATCTAACTTTAACAGGTTTAACAAGAGGTTCTAATAGTACAACAGCCGCATCTCACAGTGATAATGCAACAGTTACAGGTAACACTATACTTTCTGCACCTCTGTATTTTTGGACAGGTATAGGTGATACAACAATAGATGGAATTACTTATACAGGCACTGGGAATCTTATGCAGATCTCTAGTATAAAGGAAACTGCTGAAATACAGGCCGCAGGTGCAAACTTAACACTAAGTGGTATTCCAGCAGATATGTTAAGTCTAGCTTTAAGTGTTCCTTATCAAGGCAGAATTGGTAAAATAAAGTTTGGTTTGATTGATGCTGATAATAATCTACTACAACTTGAAACTGCTTTTAATATGTTACTCGAAAGTGGAATTGACATAGGTTTAGAAAGCGTTGATCAATCAAATGTTCTTGTTGATATGTTTGTTGGTTATATGGATCAAATGAACATTGATGAAAGTGCAGAAACATCTATAATTAGCTTATCTTTAGAAAGTAAATTGTTAGATTTAGATAGGCCAGTTATCAGAAGGTATAATAACGAAAGTCAAAAAGCATTGTTTCCAAATGATAAAGCGTTTGAGTTTTTAAATGACTTACAAGGTAAAGATCTAAGTTGGGGTCGAGCCAGTGAAACTAACTAATTGGAAAGATAATTTACTAGAATATATTGATGACTGTAAAGACAAAGGTTTTATATGGGGTAAATGGGATTGTCTTAAGTTTGTTAATGGTGCAGTTAAAGCTCAACGTAATGTAGGTTTTGCAGATGATTGGTTTGGATCTTACTCAACCCCAAGAGGAGCGGCACTAAACTACGCTAGGATTACTCGTTATGGAATATATAATGATATTATTGACGGACTAGATGATAGATTAGGAAGAATACAAACACCTAAAGTAGGATCTATAATTGCAATAGAGTCAGATAAAAATGTTCTTGGTTATTCTTTAGGTGTAAGGGTAGATGACAGAACAGCTTTTGTTGGTGATGAGGGCTTAGTGTTCTTTAATTTAAATAGGTACATTGCTTGGGGTGTAGAATGAAAAAGATACTACTAGCTACTACATTCTTAACCTGTGGCTTAATTCCTACGGTAGCCCATGCTGATCCTATATCTATTGGAATGGCACTACTTTCCTCAATGCCAACTACTGCGGCCGCATGGTCTGCACTTACGTTTTCAAGTTTTATGGGTTCTTTTATACCTAGATTAGCTCTAGGTTATGCTCTTAATGCTTTAATACCTAAACCGTCTATAAGTGGACCACAAGGTTATACAGTAAATACTTTAGGTTCCGCACAACCTACTGCTGTTATATATGGTAAGGTTAGAGTTGGTGGTGTAATATTCTACCAAGAAACAACTAACGACAATAAATACTTACACAGTTTAATTGCTTTAGCAGGACATGAAGTAAACGAAATACAAAAAGTATATTTAAACGATGAAGAACTTACCTTAACAACTTCCTCAAATGACTCAAACGGTTTACCAATATATGAAGTATCCTCTCCAACTAAGTACGCTGGTAAGGTAAGAATTAAATTACATAACGGTGAAGACAACCAAGCGGCTGATGCAACTTTAGCGTCAGAGAGTTCTCAGTGGGGAGTTGATCATAAAGCAAGTGGCATAGCTTACATATACACAAGATTTGAATTTGATGCTGATGCCTTTCCAAACGGAGTTCCTCAAGTAACAGCACTTGTAGAGGGTAAGAAAAACAGAGCATCTGCTGACTTTGGGTTCGCTTACAGCCCTTTATCATCTAGATGTTTAGCAGACTATCTTGTATTTTCTGGTATAGCGACAATAGATGAAATTGATAGTACATTACTTGTAGCGGCAAACAATATATGTGACGAAAATGTAAAAGAACTAAAGTCAACTACTTTAACTCAAACACTTAGCTCAAGTGGAACAACTTTATATGTAGAAGACGGTTCAATATTTGACTTAGATAACACTGGATCAAATCTAAGTAGAATACAAATTGATGATGAAATAATAACATTAACCGCTAGTACAGTAATAAATGGAAATGTAATCACAAATGTTAGTCGTGGGTTTGGTACTCAACCATCTCATGCAAGTGGTTCTAAAGTTCACTTAGTGCAAGACAGGTATCAATGTAATGGTACGTTTACAACTGACTTAGCACCAAAAGAAGTTGTATCTGGTATGTTAGCTTCAATGGGGGGAATGTTATGGTACTCTCAAGGTAAGTGGAAAATGAAAGCCGCCGCCTTTACAAACCCAGTTCTTAATTTAAATGAAGATGATCTTAGGTCTACTCTCTCTATACAGACAAGAAACTCTAGAAGAGATGGTTTTAATAAAATTGTAGGTACTTTCAGAGGAGAGCAATCTAATTGGCAGACAACTAATTATCCAGCAGTAACTTCAACAGTATTCTTAGGTGTAGATAACGGACAAGAAAACACTGTAGAACTAAACTTTCCTTTTATATCTAACTCACCTCAAGCACAAAGGGTATCTAAGATTTCTTTGTATAGGAACAGAGAGCAGTTATCAGTATCTGGAATTTATGGATTAAGGGCCTTACAACTTACTGTCGGTGACATTGTTAGACTTAAAAACGAAAGATTAGGGTTTAAAGATCCTGACGATAATTCTTTAGGTAAGTTATTTGAGGTTGTTGATTGGTCATTTGGACTAGATTCTGAAATGTCGCTTCAGTGCAATATGGTACTTCAAGAGATTAGCTCTGGTATATTTGATTGGGATGCTGACGAGACACTGTTTGAAACTAACAACACTACTTTACCTTCTCCTTTCTTTGTTCCAGATATAGGTGTAACTCTTGGTCAAGAACTAAGAATAGTTAATGAACACGTTGTTAATGTATTAAGTGTTACAACGACAGCAAGTGCTAATGAAATATCGCAAGTTGATAAAGTAGAAGTTGAGTATAAAGAGCAATCAGAGACAGACTATAAAGCTCTAGGAACTGGTAAACTAGGTTTGTTTGAAATACTTGACTTAGAAAGTGGTGTTTATGATGTAAGGGCAAGAGCTATAAACTCACTAGGTGTTAAAGGAAATTATACAACAGCTTTTAAACCGTTCGACCCTCAAGCTGATCCACCAGCAGATGTGACTAATTTTAGTTTTAGTATTTCCTCTGGGACATTGTTTTTAAAATGGAATAAATCAACCGATTTAGATTTAAGTTATTATCAGGTTAAACATAATTCTTTAACGTCTGGAGCAACATGGGGTAACTCAGAATTTAATCCAACTGGTATAGAAAAAATAGCAAGACCAGCAACAAGTGCAACTATGCCAGCGTTATCAGGAACATATTTAATAAAAGCATATGATAAAACTGAAAAAGAAAGTGCCAATGCCGCAAGTTTTGTTATTACGCAATCACAATTACCAGCGTTAGGTGTGTCATCTACACTAACAGAAAACCCTAGTTTCTCAGGTCTAAAGAGCAATGCCACTGTTTATACAGCCGCTAATCCAGATGAGTTAAGAATGAATAACTTTAGTTCCTCTGGTGCTTCAGCTTTTTATGAGTTTAATAGTAAGATAGACTTAACAACAGTAAGAACAGCGACAGTTTCCTCAGAGGTTGTATTTACAAGACATCAATCAACTACGCTTTGGGATGCAATACCTCAAAACTGGGATACTTGGCCTGAGAATTTTGATGACTGGACTGACGCAGACGTTGGTTTTAATGATAACATTGTATCTGTAAAAGTTGCAGTTACGAATGATCCTCCAAATCAAATATCTCCAGCACCAAGTTGGAGTGCATACACGGAGGCAAACGGTTCTCAACTTGTAGGTCGTGGATTTAAATTTAAAGCTGAATTGTCAAATACAAACCCTAATGTAACACCCTCAATTTCAGTATTAAAAGGAACGGTAGGATATTAAATGTCACAACATGATATGAACATAGCTAATCAAACTTCAGCTAATGCAAGAGCAGATATTAATAACGCTTTAGGTGCATTAGTTAGTCTTTCGTCAGGTACAAGCGCACCATCAACTACCTTTGCTAATATGCTGTGGTATGAAACTGACACAAACACTCTTTACATAAGAAACGAAGCTAACAGTGGTTGGGTAACGATTGGTATTATTAATGGTTCTGCGTTTGAAGCAAAAGTAGCTATAGCTTCTCAGTCTGAAGCACAAACTGGTACTGAAAACACAAAAACAATGACTGCCCTAAGAGTTAAGAATGCAATAGATCAAATAAGTACTAGCTCTATCGGTGTGGGTCAAACGTGGCAATCATTTTCCACTAGTAACCGTGTAAATAATACTTGGTATCAAAACACAAGTTCTTTACCAATACAAGTAGCTATTAACTGTAGAGGTGGTAATGGTGGTGGAGAGCCAGCTATTTATGTTGGTACAGCAACAAACTCATATATAACAATTGCAACTTGGCCTTCGAATGATGGTGAATACGAAAGGTCTTCATTTAGTTTTATTGTGCCAGTTAACCATTACTACAAACTAACATCTGGAACTAGAATCCATTGGTCTGAACTAAGGGCTTAAATACTTAATATAGGAATAAAATATGGCTGATCAAAAGATAAGTGAACTTACCGCCCTTACGGGGGCAAACCTTGCAGATGTTGATGCTTTTGCAGTCGTTGATACATCCGCAGTACAGACTAAAAAAATAACATACGCTGAATTAAAGACTGCTCTAGATACTGGCACTGGTTTTGTACGAATTACTGGCGATACTATGACTGGTAATTTGAGTTTTGGAGATAACAACAAAGTTATATTTGGTGCTGGCTCTGATGCAACACTACATTCTGATGGTACAAGTGGGTATGCTAGAGGTTTTGTTTTACAAAATAACGCTGGAAATAAAGATGTTTTAACATTCACCGATGGTGGAGCTACTACTATTTTCCATAACAATTCTGCTAAACTAGCTACAACTTCTGGTGGTATTACAGTTACAGGCACAGTAACAGTTGGTAACTCTAGTATAGGTTCTAACACATCTCACCTTGCTAACATAACCGTCAACAACAACGGCTACATAGGTTCTGCTAGTGCTACGACAACACTTCAGATACCTACTGGTGGTGGATTGAATGTAAATGGCGATTTAGTAGTAGACACAGCCACTAATGCTAAGCTTACGATTAATGATAACGTCGGTGAAGTTGGTGCTGGAAACCTAGCTCTTCAAACGACTAATTCGGCTGGTAGCGCGTTAAAACCTATGGGCTTCCGTGCAGAGGATATCCGTTTCGCTACAGGGTCAGATGAACGTGTGAGGATTACTGACACGGGAGTGGCTATTGGAACTACTTCAGCTAATGCAGTGTTAACAACCGACCCAGAGTCAGGAAACTTTAGTTCTACTTACAACAATTACGATGGTGTTGGTCTTTTTATCAGAGGAAACGGAACATCAGGTAATGGTAATTATGGCCCAGCTTTAGTTTTTGGTAGTTGCGATTCAGACACAGTAAATCAAGACCATAAACACTCTGCTATTTCAGTTGTGCAAACAGACACTGACCCTAATCAAACAGGTTTAGCTTTCTGGACTCATCCTTCTGCTACTAGCACCGATGCTCTTGTTGAAGCGATGCGTATCGACGCGTCAGGCAACGTGGGAATTGGCGCCACGTCAATTGATGAATTACTTCATTTAGAAAAGTCTTCTGGAACTACAATAGTAAAAACAGAAGTTGCGGCTAACAGTACAATTGGGTTTGAAATTAAAAAGACAAATGCAACTACTAGTAACTGGAGAATCGTAGACGGGCAAACGATTAACGGAAAATTAGAAATTTATGATGTAACTAATTCTCGAAACATGATGACGTTTGACCAAAGCGGCAACGTGGCAATTGGTGGTATGATTAATCCGACGGAAAGGTTTACTGTGGTAAACTCATCGTCAGGTATTGTTGGTCGTTTTACAAACAACACAAACCAAACTCTAGACTTAGGTGTAATCTCAGGTAGTGGTGCGGCTGGTGGGGTTTACTACAACAGTGCTAACAGCGGTTATCACGCATTTCAAGTTGGTGGTTCAGAACGCGCGCGTATTGCAAGTGCTGGTGAGATTCAAATAGGTGGTACAACTAACGCTGGATTTGTGGACTTCGATGGAACTGCTCTTCAGCTTAATACTCAACGTAATCCTAACACAGGTACTTTTGTTAACACAAGTAAGTCTCATGCTGGAATTTCTCTTGTTGGGGGTGATGCTGATTCACATATTAAATTCTATACCAAAGATAGTAATAACGCGGTTGGAACAGAACGAGTTAGAATAGATAAAGAAGGTCGGGTTGGTATTGCTAACGATAGCCCTGCAGATTTTAATGCATCTGCTGATGATTTAGTTATAGGTAACTCTAGTCAAAACAGCGGTATTACAATTCGTTCAGGAACAAGTAACAGTGGTAATCTTTTCTTTGCAGACGGAACTTCGGGCAATCAAGCCTATAGGGGTTTCGTTCAGTACCAGCACAACGAAGATAGATTAGTCTTAGGTGCGGCTGGGGATGATCAAGTATGGATATACGATAACGCTGTCGCAATAGGTAACTCAGATGCTTGGCACAGACTTCAGATTACAGGCTCAGGAACTACAGATGGTTCTATATTTCTACACAATGACAATGATACAGACCATCAATATAACGGCATTATCTTCAAGTCAGACTCCACAAATACAAATGTAAGAAAAAAGGCTGGTATATTCTTTGAAAGAACTGCTATTCGTGGTCAAGGTATTTTGCATTTTTGTGTAGAAGCAGGTAACAACGATACCAACGCAAGTCTTAGCCATAGTGTGTTTAATACTAATGGAGACAATCTAACTATATCTGACAACAAAGTATTAAAGATGTCATCTAGTTCTACATCTGCCGCATTCATGCAAATGACTGATACTGGAAGCACAACCTATGAGATGTTATTTCCTAGTTCTAGTTCAATACAGTTAAAGACGCACACTACATCTGACAGAACACTTAGTTTATATAATAGTGGTGCTGGTGCTTTTGATTTAGAGGTAAATGGTACAGGTACATTTAATTATACAACCTCTTCAACCAACACGATGCTTAGTGTTTTGAAAGTTCAGGCCGCAAGCTCTGGTACAGCGGTAGCTAATCACGGTGGAGCAATACAATTCTTAGGACAAAGAAACGATGGAGCCGCACAAACACTAGCACAAGTTGGTGCTATTGCTTCAACAAATTCTGGCTCAAGTATTGCTGGTGATTTAGTATTTCATACAGGTTCTGGTGGTGCTCCAAGTGAAAAGATGCGCTTGGACGATGGGGGAAAATTAGGAGTGGGCACACAAGACCCCCAAGAAGAAATCCATGTGATGACGGGCGCTTCTTCTTCTATTAGAGCAAGTGGACAATCTAACAATAATAGAAAAGTAGAAATTGGATATGACACAGCCGATGGTCCTTACCTTAGAGGGGGTAGTTCTGGAATTGTAACTTTAAAATTCTTTATTGATAACACAGTATTAGCCGCGAAGATTGCAGATAACGCTGATTTCTACACTAATGATGGAACTGTTCACAGTCTGTCAGACATCAGAGTTAAAACAGATGTTAAAGATTTAGACGATGGTTTAGACATTGTAAAACAACTTAAACCAAGAACTTTCAAATACACTGCGGATTCAGAGTTTTACACCGAATCTAAAAAAGATGAAATTAGCTATGGCTTTGTAGCTAATGAAGTAGAGGAAGTTGCACCTCAATACACAGACACAGGAAAAGGTAAAATTGGTAATAAAGAAGTTGATGACCTCAAGTCTTTATCTACTACAAAAATGATACCGATGCTTGTCAAAGCAATACAAGAACAACAAGAATTAATTGAGTCTCTTACGGCTCGTATAACAACATTAGAAGGATAATAAAATGGCAGTAACATGGACAATCGCCCAGTGCGATTACAAATTAAAAATGACTCAGGATAGCAAAGACTACGTTAACGTAATTGAATCTATTCATTGGAAAGCAACTGATGGAGATTCAGATGGAAATTCTGGACATTCATACGGATCAGTCGGTATCTCAACTGAAGACTTGGCAACAGGCTGGAAAGATTACGATAAAATGACTGAAGCTGACGTCATCACTATGGCAAAGAACGCCCTTGGTGCAGATCGAGTTAAAGAAATAGAAGATTCTATTGCCGCGCAAATTGCAGAACAAAAAACTCCGACCCATGGTAGCGGCAAACCTTGGTCTTAACTTAAACTAGAAAGGAAATACAATGGGCGAGAAAAAAACAACTCCCATCGTTATAAATGATGTAGAATATAATTTAGAAGATAT
>CAACVF010000219.1_pt1 | contig 12542 bp, 3 predicted proteins | sample 2381781 | NCBI WGS metagenome assembly CAACVF01 (sample SAMEA5211967, study PRJEB30684) | marine metagenome | biome: Marine; feature: Epipelagic; material: Water | collected 2015-10-15 | depth 60 m | reverse complement strand
GAATTAATGACGGCTCTGGGTTACGAAGAATAGCCGTACCTTTTGGTCGATTAACCGATAATCAAAGAGAACAACTTATACGTTTGTCTGTAGAAGAACCTAATTTAGACGTAAGGGCTAAACAAACGTATGAACTTCTAAAAGGCTACTTTGGGTTAAAAGAAGAGTCAACACCTCCACCAGCAAGAGAAGAAAATGAGTTTGGGCCAGCAGATGCATTTGGTAATATGCCTAATTCAGAGTCTCCTTTTAACTTTACAGATGCCCCTACAGACCAAACTACTTACACAAATGTAGATGAAATAAGAAACATATCAATTAATGATGGTTCTGGAATACGAAGAATACCCGTACCTTTTGGGCGATTAACCGATAATCAAAGAGAACAACTTATAGCTTTAGCTAGACGCGAACCCGATTTAAACGTAAGAGCCAGAGAAGCCTATGAACTTCTAAAAGGCTACTTTGGATTAAAGAACGCTCAAGCTCAAGGCGGGCTAATGTCGCTTATGGGAGGTGGGTATCTAAGTGGTGCTACTGATGGCATGGCTGATAAAATAGATGCCTCGATAGAAGGAGAACAACCAGCCGCGCTCAGTGATGGCGAGTTCGTAGTTGCTGCAGACGTTGTAAGTCATTTAGGTAATGGCAACTCTGATGCAGGTGCAGAAATTTTGTATGATATGATGAGCAACGTAAGAAAAGAAAGAACTGGAACTACCCGACAAGGTAAACAAATAAACCCGAATAATTACGTCCCACAGACAGGTATTGCATAATGAGTAACGGTGTAACTTATCAAGCTCCTAACCCAACGGATATGGGGTTTGAGTCTAATCTATCTGGTTATGTCGGCCCCTATGTTACAGATATGCTTGGGCGAGGTAGAGCCGCAGCTTCTCAACCCTACACTGCATATACTGGCCCTCTTACGGCTGGCGCTAGTGATTTACAACAACAAGCGTTTACAGGCATAGCAGGGCTAAGTGCTCCAGAAGAGATGGGTGCATTTACGCCTCAGTCTATAACCGACGAAGGGTTTGACATCAGTGGGTACATGAACCCTTATTTGACTGGTGCGTTACAACCGCAAATAGACAACCTAAGAAGAGAAGCCGAAATAAGTCGTTTGGCTAATGCTCAAAGACTAACAGGTGCGGGAGCTTTTGGTGGTTCTCGACAAGCTATCATGGACGCAGAACTTGATCGTAACTTACTACGTGGTATCTCAGATACACAAGCAAAAGGGTACGCTGACGCTTACGAAAAAGCAGTGACTCAGTTTAACAGAGAACAAGATGCTCAAAGGCTCGCTCAAGACTTTACAAATAAATACGGGTTTGATGTGTTGGGTACGCAATCTGGTGCAGGGGAAACACAGCGAGGGATATTAAGCGAAGGTATAAAAGCTGATTACGGGCAGTTTATTGAAGAACGTGACTACCCATTGAAAACCGCACAATACATGCAGTCATTGCTGCAAGAACTACCGTTAGAAGCAAGACAACAAATTTATGCACCGCCCAGTAGTACCGCAACGGGTATAGCTACCGCTGGTGGTGTGTTAGGACTGCTCAAAGACCTTGGCGTTATTAAGTAGGATAAATTAACATGGCAATGACAAACCCTTTTGACCCTTTATCCCAACAACTAGACGACATGAATAGTGCCTTCATGCGTGATCCTAGTAAGGCTCAGAAGGCAGTCTCTACTTTAGCACCCAACACCCTTGAGGCGCTTGCAGCACAAAGAGTTTTAACTGCTCATGCTAAAGAAAAAAGAAAGCTTCAAGAAGAACTGTTTGTGAATAAAGCAGGGAATCCCGATACCACAGTTAATGATGACTTAAAAACTAGCAATGTTAAATTAGCAAACGATTTAACTGCTTTAGAATACAATAAAGCAGAAGACGCAGGTAACTTGGGTAGAGCAAAAGAATTAGAAAAACAGAATGCTTTAAACCGTCTTCTTGCTGCGTCTAAAAACCGTAACAATATGGGCGGTATAGGAACCGTACTAAACAATCCCACTGCTGTAAATTCTATGGGAGTCAACACACTACCAACAGCTAATATGAAAGGTATGCCCTCTGGAGGTATAACACCTAGCCGCGCTCCTACGGGTACGCCTACATTTAAAGGCGCAGGGGGCGGTATAGTAGCTTTTAACGAGGGTAACTTGGTAGAGGAAGAAGATGAAAACCAAGTATCAACACTACAACAAGTTATGGCTAAAAATCCAAAAGGACAACTGCCAGCACCAAAAGAAGAAAATAAAGCCACAGCAGCGTTATTTGCAGGTGTAGACCCGAATGCGCCTAAAGACCAACAAATTAATCAAATGATAATAAATAAAATAAAAATGTCTACAGAAAAACAAAAAGCAGCCGAAGAAGCTGCTTTAGCGGCTTATGGCCCACAAACAGGTTTTACTAGCGATGCTTTTATAAACAGATTAACAGCTATGCAAGGACAAGGTTCAGTAGCAGCAGGTTTAGTAGAAGGACAAAAACAAGCTGCTGCAATGAAAAGAGAAGACCGCGACAAATTGACTACCGCTTTATCTAAAATACGTGGTGAAGAAGCAGCATCGTCAAGTGCTCTAATTGGCTCTTTATTATCTGCTGCAAACTTAGGGCTTGAAACAGATAAATTTGCAGACTCTAAAGAACGATTTGAAAAAGAATTTGGGCTTAAAGAATCTGTAATAACTTCTGAAAATGCAAAAAGGGCTGCAGATATAGAGTATATGTACAAAAACTTTAAGTTAGCAGAAAAAGCCGCAGACCTTAAAGAGAGAGTAGCTAAGATAGACAAAAAATATAAAGACGTAATGGGTAGGGCTGCGTTATTACGCAATGTTTCTCTTGCTAACGATGCTGCTACAAGACTTGCAGGGCACAGACAAGATTTATTTGAATCGGCTAGACTACTTTATGAAGATATGCCCATAGGCACTGAAGAGCAGAAAAAGGCCAGAAGGGACAAAGTTGTAGACGCATTAACAAAATTTGAAGAACAAGTTAATGGTATTAATGCTACGTTTGGTAGAGAAGCTAGAAAAGCGCTTCAAGAGTATGACAATGATGAAACATCATTCGCTTCAGGCGGCCAAGTGCATGGCATAGCCTCTTTATAAGGTATATTTGTGTCTACTTCAGAAGACTATAATCTAACAGCAGGAGAGTTAGCGCTTTTAGACTTAGCTTTTCCTTTAGACGAAGAAGACGAAGAAGAGGACGAACTAGATAAAGATGCCCCTAGCGGTATCGGTGCCGCGTTTTCTCAAGGTATTGATAGGGCAGGGCTATACACTGCTCAAGGCATAGAATCTTTAGCTTATGCTGCAGAGGAAAGCGGCTTTGAAGGATTAGCCGATGTATTGGACGACTATGCTAAAGAATCCATAGCAGAAAATACTCGCCAAATAGAAGAGATGCAGAAATACCGAACTTCGAGAGAAGACATTGGTATTGGCAGTCTTGACGAAATAACTTCAGGTATAGCCTATTATTCACAAGCTTTAGTAGAACAAGTACCTTTAATTGGTTCAGGTATAGTAGGAACCCTAGCCACGGCTAAAGCGGCTCCCCTCATAGGTTTAGGGGTTGTAGGAACCACCATAGCTGCAGGTACAGCGGGTGCTGCCACTCAAGTTCCTTATTTCTTTGGGTCAAATATAACAAGACAAAAAGAAACAGGTAAAGAAACCCCTGACGAAATAGATTATGACGCTGCTTTTAAAGCTAGTATAGGACAAGCTGGCTTGTCACAACTTACTAATATGGTAGGACTAAAACTTCTTAATAAGTTTGGTAAGCCCGTATCTGATAATTTCTTTCAAACTGTAGGTAGGCAGGGGGAGGGTTTATTCTCTAAATCAGGACGGTTTGGTAAAAGAGTAGCCAAAGGAGCAGCATTTACAGGGGGTGTAGAAGGAGTTACTGAAGTAGGTCAACAAGCACTTGAAAGGGCGCAAGCAGGATTAGATTTAGGCAGTGAAGAAGCGGTAGAAGAATACAGTCAAGCATTTGTTGACGGACTTATTTTAGGAAATGTTTTAGGGGGCACTGCAGGAGCGTTAGGTGTGGATGCAAGCTCCATGATAGAGAAACAAGAAGTCAATAAAAAGTTAGCAGAAAAAGCTGAAGGTATTGACACAAAAATAGAAGAAGAAATTAAAAAAGAAGGTGAAAACCAACCTGATTGGAAGTCTCAGCAAATAAAAAGAGAGGTATTGGCTGAAGAATATTATAAAGATGCTGAAGACCACTACAATAAAGAAGTAGCTGCAGGTAGAGATCCTGAAGAAGTTAAAGCAGAAATTGCAGAAGAGCTAGACAGAGTATTACTCATACAACAAGACAGAGGAGTAGCTCCCACTAGAGTAGGGCCAATAGATGAAGAAAGTTCTATAGAACAAAAAGCCAAAGTTTCTATAGGTACATTTATAGAGGGGTTAGGTACGGATAAAGTTGACACTAGCCGTCCAAACTTAGAGCCTGAAATAGTACCTAAAGAGGTAAAACCGCAAGCTAGGCCAGCAAAGGTAGACGCTGAAACAGAGGCAATGGCAGAAGAAGGGGCAAAAGCAGAGGCCGAAGAAGAAGCAGGGGCAGAAGCAGGGGCAGAAGCACTAATAGATGATTACAAAGACGATATTGCAGCGGGGAGAATAACGAAAGAAGCTGCACGAAAAGAACTTTCAGATGCAGGTTTAGATCCTAATAAGCTCGATGCCACTGAGCTTGAGACTATAGAGGGGTATGAACAGAGAGTTCAAGATGGGGAAATAAGCCGTAAAGATGCTGAAAAAGAGCTACAAGCATCAGGCATAGACCCTAATAAACTTTTTGAGCCTAGAGTCCCAAAAAAACCAGAAGCAACACAGTTTACTGATGAGTATATTGACGAACTAGTAAAAGCTTTTGAACAACGTAAACAACAAGATATAGAACAAGGTAGAGAATCAGATGATTTAACCTCCGATGCGTTAAGAGCTTCGTTAAAAGAAAGGCAAGTAGAGCAACAACGTCGGCAACAAGAACAAGAACAAGATCAACAACCTGACGGTGACTTACCAGATTTAAAATCTACACGCTCACAAATTTTAAACAACATACCCGAAGGCACTTTAGACCCCAAAGTAGAAAAGGCGGTTAAAGCTAAAGCAGAGCAACTTGCTAACGAAAGAAAGACAATACTTACAAAAGTATATAATGTTGAAAACGAATCTGAAATTAGCCCTGAACCTAAACCAATTAACGACTTTTTAAATGTTATTGCAGACGATAAAAGCACATCTAAAGACAATAGAGAGTTAGCAAGTAAGCTATCAAACAGACTCACCGAGCTAAGAACAGAAGGCGCTCCTAGAGTTTCAACTCTTGTTGTTGACACTTATTCAGATGCTGTTGGAGGTGCGTTTCTACCTGAAAGAGGACTAATACTTTTAAATAGAAGCGAGCAAAGTGAAGGGCTTACTCACGAAATTATATTACATGAAGCAGTTCATGCGGCAACTGCAGCGATTGTAACTTTAGGTAGAAAAGGTAGATATATAAGCCCTGCATTATACGACAAAGCCAAAGATGCTGGAATGGGTAGAATGTTAAATGAGTTGGAAGATGTGCAAGGATTAATAACAGAGCATGTAAAAAATAGACTTAAACCTTTTGATAAATATATAAAAATAGATAAAGAAACTAGCCAACCCTATTACGATCAAGAGATGCTAAAAGCAGATAATGTAGGTGCTTCTAAAGAATACAAAGCTTTGAACAAAACAGAACAAAGTATTCTAAGTAACTCTAATATATTTCGTAATGAAGATGAAACATTAGCTTGGTCTTTATCTAACCCAGAAGCAAAAAAATATTTAGAAGGTATAAAAATACCTAAAGATTCTTTTTTAAGTAATGAAGGTAAAAACAAAACCCTTTGGCAAGCTTTCGTTGACTGGGTTAAAAGGCTACTTAGGATTACTCCCAAAGAAGAAACCGCGTTAGAAAAGGTTTTAGATATATCAGACAGGATATTGTCAACAGATCCTAAATTAGTGGCTGAAATGGGCCGCAAATTTAAAGAAGTAGCTGAACGGCAAGCAGCGGCAGGTAAACCAATAGAACTTAAATCTTTAAGAAGTTTATTTGGGTTTTTAAGCACGAAAACAGAAACGAAACCAAAAACAAAAACACAAGCAAAAACAGAAACAAAGCCAAAAGAAAAACGACAGTATACTAAGCGAACTAAAGTTGATTTAAAAATACCTGCCGAAGATGCTTTATCCAAAAGGGCTGCTAGGAAAAAATTTACGGTTGCTTCTGAAAGAGCACAAGCTGAAAAAATAGTTAGTACCGTTGACTTAAATGTTAAAGGCGTTGACGTATATTTTAAAGAGCAAGTGAAAGGGAATAAAAAGAAAAATAGACCGCCAAGAAAACCTGAAGACGTACAACCAGAAGTAGATAAGTTGTACGAAGAAATAGCTAACCCAACTGGTAAACGGTTTCGTCCCGATGAAACTGAAACTCCTCGTTTTCTAACGCCTTTAGATATGACTAAAGTTACTAAACTATTAAATTACAAAGAACGAGACTTGCTTGAAGGTGATACTTACGATAAAAAATCTCCTAACAGTGCTGCTTGGAATTACTTTTCGGGGTACGAAAAACCTGAATCTGCGTTACGCGTCCTAGCTTATGATCTAGGAGTAGGGTTAGTAGCAGGGCAAAAAGAATACAATAGGACAAAAGATAAAGACAAAATAGAAATAACCATAATGGAGGATGTGAAAACAGGGAAACCGCGTCCTGCCTTTAGAATTGGCGACAAGAAAGCTCTTTTAGATCAAGAAGGAATAGCCGCTTCTCAAGAACTAGGGCCAGATTTTATATCTCCTTGGGAGCAAGCGTTTTTTGAAGATACCGGAGGGAGCAACGCATTACTATTTCTTGATTGGGTAGAAGAAAATCTATCAAAGAAAGCCGCAGTAAACTTAAAAAATATGACCATTGCTTTTAGAAAAAGACATGAGATGTCTATTAAAGACTCTGTTTTTGATGTAGATGATTTTAAAGCGCAATACGACCCTAACTTTCTTTTTGTAACAACCGATCAGACAGCAGTAGATTCTACGGTTACTGTGCTAGAACCCGGTACTCCAGAGTTTCAAAATGTCGTAGACAGCGTTGATTGGGATAAAATAGATAGAAAAGTAAAAGACGTTGAAGTAACACGAAAACAAAAAATATTTCAAGCCAAAGAGTCTGTTAAAGCTGTTAGGAAAGGAGTACGAAGAAATAGAAATTTAGATTTACTTAATATAGAACGTTTAGAAAAAGAACAAATACAAGCTGATTTAGACGCTGGAAAGATCACAAAAGAAGAAGCTACTAATAGGCGAGCAAGAGCAGAGATTGAGGCAGAAGGGTTAAAAGTAGAATTTAGAATAGCTCAAATAGAAGATCAAATAAAAGGTATTGTAGCTAGTCAAACGTCAGAAAAAGACATAGTAGATTTTGTTAATGAACAAGAGGCTCTAGGACAATTTCCAAAAGCAGATCAATTTTTACCGCTAACCATAGAAGCTGCTACTGAGTTAAATAGAACGGCAGATGTGCGTTTAATTGATGCTATAAATTCTCGCAAAGGGGACGATACATCAAAATTAAAGGTAGCTTTAGAGTACATATTTAACACCACAACAAATAAAGCCATAGGTAGGATAGTTAAAGCTTTTTATGCTGAACTAAATAACCCTATAGGTAAAGAGATTAAATTAAAACTAACGTCTGAAGATGTGCTCGATGCAAGCGGGCTTATAGTAGCAAGTCGTTACGACCCTGATACTGAACAAATAACGATGAACGTGAACTACGTTAATACTCGTGCATTGTTACACGAATTAGCACACGCATTAACGCACGGTGCGGTTAAAGAAGGCAAACTACCTGCTATAAAAGACTTTAAAAAGTTATACGCACAAACGAAAGAAGTTCTTGGAGACGCATACGGCACGGTTTCGCTTGAAGAATTTATCGCAGAAGCGTTTTCTAATGCTGATTTTAGAAATACACTGGCAGGAATAAACTACAAAGGAGATAAACTAAACATACTTCAACGCTTTACTAATGGCGTAGTAAGAATAATAAACGCAATAACTAAGTTTTTCTTTGTAGAAGGGACTAAATTTAAAACAACAGCTTTAGCTGAAGTAGATAGTTTGTTAGCTGAAATTGTACCGCCTTCACCTGATATAGATATAAACAGCATAAATACGGCTGAATCCGTAACTAAACTTCAACAAGAGATAGGAGCAAAAGCAAAGGAAAAAGAAAAGCTAGTCAATAGCCCTTCTTTTAAAAGGTACATGTTACGTAAGTTCTTAACTGCAAGTGCTCAAGTACAACGATATTCAACCTACCTCATGAGCAACCAAAGTTTTACAGACCTAGCAGAAAGTTTAGGTTTAAAAAACACTGAAAAAATAGACGCGTTGCTGCAAAAATTTAAAGGTATTACTAACAGAGTAGATAAAGAATTAGAAGTAATTTTAAATACTTATGATAAGTGGTCAAAAAAAGCAGGGGTTGAAGGCGTAGAGCTTTTTAACGATGTTATATACAGCAGATTGTTTGGGGCTACCATCCACCAAGTTTCTCCGCAACTTACCAGAGCAGAGGCCATACAAGAATATGGAGCAACTTCAGAAAAATTTAAAGTCTGGGAAGCACAACGCCCTGCGTGGAATAAACTGCGTACCATTGTAGTAGACGGTAAAAATGGGCATGACTTGTATAAACAGTTTAATCGCTACTATGCCAATAAGTTTATTGACCTTAGACAGCTACTTACAGGCAAAATTGAAGCCTTAGTTACTTTGCAAAATATAGGTAAAACTGAAAAACAAATACAAGCTAAGTTAAATAAAATAAAACAAGAGATAATAGCGCCTTTATTTGATAAGCAACCATTAGATGTATATTTTCCTTTGGTTAGAGGTGGGCGATACTCTGTAGGGTATCAATTATTTCCTGATAGCTCAGTAGCGCAACTAAACCCAGCCGAATCTTTTACTTTTGAGTTGCACGAAACTTATGACCAAGCTAATCAAGCGATTGAAGATATACAAGTTGAAGTAGAAAAAGCTAGGGCTAAAGCTGAAAAAGGAGAAACCTTAACTACACAAGAAGCTTTTTATGAAGCTGTAGACCTAAAAACTTTAAACAAAGTACCTAAAGATATAAACAAAAAAGAAAAAGGTAAAGCCGATGCTGATTTAGATTTAGCAGTGGTACGTAAAGTTTTTAACGAAATAGGAAAACTAACTGCAAAAGATCAAGACCAAGCAGAACAAGTAAAAAATTTAGAAGAAGCCATATCAAGTTTATTTATTGATTTGATGCCTGAAACATCTTTTGCTAAACAGTTACAGTTAAGAAAGAATATTCCGGGTTATATAGCAGATTCAAAATTTGCACTACAAACAAAAGGACGGGCAATAGGCATACAGGTAGAACGCCAAAAAGTGTTACCTGAAGTTAGAGCGTTGCAAAACAGTTTTGTTGAAGATAACGCAAAATACGAAGCTAAAGGAGTTAGTAAAACTGCTAGACTATTAGCTAACACTAAACAACAACAAGAAGCATTTGCCGCAATAAGAGACGTAGCTTATCAAAAAGTGCAAGAGTTAATAGATCCTCCAAATACAGAGTTTATGGATGGGTTTGCAAGTAAAGCCAATGCGTTTGCGTTTTTAATGACGATAGGATTTAACGCATCGTCTGCGGCAGTCAACTTATCTCAAATACCTTTAGTCGTACAAAATAAACTAGCAGGTATGTATGGACTTACAAAATCTCTATACGCCATGCGACTAGCATTTAGGTACATGTCTGTGTCTGATTCAGGGTTTAGTTTAGGGTTAGAAAATTACTATAACTATGACCCTAAAACAGATACTTATAAAGTAAAAACAGAGGTGTTCCGTGGGTATAAAGATGATTTAGAAAAACTAAAACCTCTAGTTACACTGTTGCGAAGAAGAGGGCTACTCACTGTTAGTGCTATAGATCAACAATTTGCACAGCAAGAACGTACTGTTGTACCTCCCAGACAAGCAGGGGCTTTTGATACCGAAAGCACATTTGCTGATTATAGAAGAAAAGCGAATGGAGACGTACGAACTTCTACTTTGAAAAACATAAGTAATTTTTCTGATAAATTAGTTAGTCTTTCAGGAGTTATGTTTTCGGGTGCAGAAAAAATATCCAGACAAGCTACATTGATAGCCACGTACCTATTAGAAATAGATAGGATTCAAGCTAAAAAGAGCAGAACAAAAGACGCAAAATTAAATGATGCAGATTATGAAAAAGCAGTAAACGAAGCCGTTTACGTAATGCAAGAAACAAATGGAGCTTCTTTTAGAGAATCTGCACCGCCACTGACAAGAAAAGCATGGGCGGCTATGGCTATGATGTATAAGACATTTGGCCTTCAGATGTACTACTTACAACTTAAACAAATGCTAACGGTTATAAATTCTACCTTTAGGAATAGAAAGGGAGCTACACAAGCTGACATAGATGAGATGCGTAGGCAAAGAAAAGCCGCTATGTATTTTGCTATGGGTAATACCGCAGTAGGGTTATTTTTATCTGGAGTTGTGGGTAATACCTTCTATGGCGCGGTGCAAATGGTCTATGATTCTATGATGGAAATGGGTTTTCTCGATGACGAGGATGAATCCAGAAACTATAAAGACTTCAATAGGTACGTGAGAGAGCTTTTAGGTAACGATACTTTATACAGAGGGTTTATAGCAGAGGCGTTCGGTATTAATGCGGGAGATCGTATGCGTCTAAGTAGCCTTATCATTCAAGAAGATAAGTTTAGAAGAGATATGTCTCTCCCAGAACAAGCCTTCAATATAATAGGTGGCCCTGCGGCTAGTGTAGCATTTAAAATGGGTAGAGCAGGGGTGAGTGCTTATGACCGAGACTATATGAGAGCAGTGGAGCAAGCCATGCCTACTGGGTTTGCTAATATAATAAAAGCTACAGGTAGGTACAGAACAGAAGGCGCAAGAACGAAAGATAACCAAATTATATTAGATGATATAACTAACGGAGAGTTAGCAGCGCAACTGTTTGGTTTTTCTCCTATGAGATTGGTACGTATTCAAGAACTAACAGGAGAAAGAAAATACATAGAAAGAACCATTGTTAAAAAACGAAACGATTTAACTGGTGCTTATAACAACGCGTATTTCAACAACGATATGGACAAACTAGATAGAATAACCAACAAAATAATTAAGTTTAACAAACAACATAAAAGAGATTTTCCAAATTACCAAATCACCACAGGTACTTTAAAAAGAAGCACGAAAGCCCAAAAAAGAATTCGTAAAAAATACTCTCATAACGGAGTTAGAGTAGACCCTGCGTTTCAAGATTTTCTTATGAACGAATTAGAACGCGAGGACAGAGAGAGAAGGCAAGAATAAAAACCCCCCAGTTAAGGGGGGCTAATGCGTGGGAGAACATGCATGACAGTGGAACTGTCAAGGACATAGTATCACAGCGTCCTCCATACTCGTAACCCTAAACAACCGTTTTCGACCCATATTTTAGTTAAAAACTGCCATTTTCTCTGTACAAATACATTTTTTACCTGTTTTTTAGCCTCTTCTGTGTTGATACAAAGGATAAATATAGAAGTATTTACGTGCATGGTGTCCCAATCCACTGCTATTTTTACTCCGTCCGGGGACAAGTCATAGTTCCGTAATACTTTCATCTGTACCTATTGAGAACTTCATTACTAAGACATCTGCCGGGGGCAAGTTTAAGCTAGTGCCTTTGGTCAAACGCACTTTTGCTCGTTTGCCTTCACAGTGTTCTTTTATTTGACTAACTAAGTTACCGTAGTTTATCTGTTGCTCTCCGCACCAAGTCTTCAGTATCTTAGGTACCACGTAAAACTTCTGCGTATCTGTTTCATAGCGTGCAACCAATTTACCTTTGGCTACGGCTTCAGGTATTACTAACCCATCTAGTCCGTTACCTTGGTTCTTTCTGTTGTCGTGACTACTTTTTATTTGCAGTATGTTACTGAAATGCTCACTAAAGAAGTCATTCATTACATCAAAGATAGATGCGTCCATACTCAGACTAGCGTTTTTGTTCTGTGGTATAAGTACATCTATAGCCCACTTAAACACCTTGCTAACATCAAACCTTACCAGACCGATTCTTTTCGCTATCATTAATCCTGCTATGGTAAAACTGACCTGCGCTGACCAGAAACGGTTTTCAGCCTTTAATTCAGCTTTCTTGTCCACACGCCTTTGTACCTCTAAGCACAGCTTTCGTACTTCATCTAGGTTTTGCATCACATACTGTATAAACACTATACCTGCGTGCCCACAGTTATTGTGCAGGTCTCTTTCAAACTGGTCTGTCTCTTCTTTACTCTTAAACTTATAAGATATGTCTGCCACATGACACTCTAAGACTCTCTGCGCCTCGGCTTTGG
>CAACVF010000218.1_pt1 | contig 12580 bp, 19 predicted proteins | sample 2381781 | NCBI WGS metagenome assembly CAACVF01 (sample SAMEA5211967, study PRJEB30684) | marine metagenome | biome: Marine; feature: Epipelagic; material: Water | collected 2015-10-15 | depth 60 m | reverse complement strand
GGCAAAAGGTGATATTGCTAAATATCAAACATCAAATACTCGTTGGGTAAAACAAGTAAATATTATAGGCGCAACTGGAAATACTGGAAACACAGGAAGCACAGGAAATACAGGAAGTACAGGAAGTACAGGGCCTTCAGGCACAAATTCAGGTTTGTCTATGACATGGTCTAGTTCTACAAGTGATGCAGATCCAGGTAATGGAAAATTAGCGATGAATAACGGAACATTAGGTTCTGTAAGTATTTTATATATTGATGATGTTGATGATGCTGGAGCAACAATATCTGGTTTTGTTCAATCTTGGGATGATGCAGTAAACAGTACAGCTAGAGGTATTGTAACAATTACTAAAGAAGGCACACCATCTACATTTTGGACAGGAAAAATATCTAGTGCGCTCGTAGATGCAAGCGGTTATACTAAAGTAAATGTAACTCATATTGTAAGCAATGGTAGTTTTACTAACAATGATGGCATAGGCGTACATTTTAGTTATAGTGGAGCTGATGGAGCTGATGGATCAGATGGGGCCGATGGTGATGGAACTATGTCTGATTTTACGCTTACTGCTGATAGCGGATCAAATCAAACTATAGGAAACGGTAACACACTAGACATTGAAGGTGGAGAAGGAATTGATACTGTTGTAGGTGCTACTGATAAAGTTACAATATCTGGTGAAGATGCTTCTACAAGTAACAAAGGTATTGCAAGTTTTCATTCTGATAACTTTTCTGTATCAAGTGGTGCTGTAACAATTAAAAATCAAGGTGTAGCTTTAGCTGAAATAGTGAATGTAAGTGCTACCGATAAAATACTAGGCCGAAGTTCAAGTGGTGCTGGTACTATAGAAGAAATAGATTGTACTTCTGCTGGTCGAGCATTGTTAGATGATGCTAATGCTTCAGCACAAAGAACAACTCTTGGTTTGGCAATCGGCACAAACGTACAAGCTTATAATGCTGACATTGTAGCTAAAGATGAAACAAACGTATATACTGCGCCACAACGTAATGCTTTGACAACAGATAATGACGGCTCGTTTGACATGAACGCTAACAATAATTTTAAATGCACTCCTGCTGGAAACTTAGCTCTAACTTTTACTAATTTTGCTGACGGCCAATCAGGATACATATTATTAGTTAATAGTGGCGGTCATACACTAAGTTTACATGCAAACACTAAAGGCTCTGCTACTACTGCGGCAACTTTAACTGCAACAGGAACGTATCTTGTTAGTTATCTGTCAGATGGAACAAATGCTTATATAACAAATAGTGTGGTGTATGCGTAATGAGTTTATTACAAAATAGCAATGCTATATTAGGTGCAGCTGTAGATAATTTTTATGACCATCAAGTTTCAAAAAGTTTTAGATGGGGAGAAGCTGGATATTTAAAAAGAACTCCTAGTAGTGCAGGTAATAGACAAACATGGACTTTAAGTTTGTGGGTAAAAAAAACTGCTAATTCATATCAACATATAATAAATGCAGGTACAAGTGGTCATCAAAGTTCTAGGCTTAGGATGTATTGGTATGATAATAAATTATATTCTTCCTCAGCAGAAGCTAATTTTAATATAAGTACAGCATTATATCGTGATCCTTCTGCATGGCAACATATAGTAGGAAAACTTACTGGAGGTACATTTTATCACTATGTAAATGGGGTTGAAGTATCAAGTTATTCTGTATCTGGTGATGTTGCTATAAATAATAATGTAGAACATACTTTAGGTATATCAGGAGATTATGATACTGCTAATAAATTTACTGGATATATGGCAGAGGTAGTTTTTATTGATGGAACTGCCCTTAATCCTACTTCATTTGCATCTGAAAAAAATGGAGTGTGGATCCCAGATGATGTATCAGGATTAACATATGGTTCGCAAGGATACTATTTAGATTTTGCAGATGCGTCTGCTCCTGGCAATGATGTAAGCGGTAATAATAATGATTGGACAAATGTTAATTTAGCAACACACGATCAAATGCTAGATACTCCAACGTTTGGAGCATCTAATGGTGGGAATTATGCTAATTATTTAGGTAAATTACTAAGAGCATCTGGATATTCATTTACTATGTCTGAAGGAAATCTAAAACATTCAGGAACTTCTGGCAGTAATGCTCATAATATGTATTCTAATATGGGAGTAACAAGTGGTAAATGGTATGCAGAGTTTTTAATTCAAGATGATGGTGATGAAGAATATGTTGGTATAGCTTCTTCTGAAGCTGTTTCATTTGATAATTCTGGTGATTTTGCAAACAGTTCTGGCCCTGGTGCTATGAGTTATTTAAGCACAGGTAATAAAAGACAAAATGGTACTAATACAAGTAGTGGTTATGATACTTATACAACTGGAGATATTATTTCTGTAGCTATGGATGTTGATAATACTAAAGTATATTTTGCAAAAAATGGTACATGGCAAGAATCAGGTAATCCTGCTACTGCAAGTTATCCTGCTTATACAAATTGGGAAACTGCTGGGGGAGTTTCAAGTGCATATGAATCATGGCATTTTGCAACTTGCATACAAAACAATGGAAGTATTATAGCTAATTTTGGTAGTGATGGCAGTTTTTCTGGAGAAAAAACCGCACAAGGAAACAAGGATTCTTCAAATACGGGCAATTTTTATTATGCTCCTCCATCTGGATTTTTGTCTTTAAATGCAAAAAATTTACCAATTTCTAGTGCAATCGATCCTGCCGAAACTGACGACAATTATCCGCAAAAACTTTTTGGTTCATTAAGATATACTGGAAATAATGGTACAAGAACATTTGATGCAGGATTTCAAATAGACGTTTTATTTGCTCGTATGTGGCAGTATAGTCAAAATTGGTATGTATATGATACAAGCAGAGGGCTTTTTGGTTCTAGTTCTAATAATTATTATATAAGAACAGATGTAAATGGTGTTGAGGCACAAGGCCCTCAATATAATTGGAATTCTCAAAGTGGTAGTAATTATACTTTAACTGGTGGTACATGGTTTAATTCTGGTGGAGCTGGATATCAAAATTGGTTTTGGAAATTAAATGGTGGAACTACATCTTCTGGTTCTGGAGATTTAACATCTACACATCAAGTTGATCCTAGCGGAGCTTTTAGTATTGTAAAAGCAGTAGGTGATGGAGGAAGTGGAGATAAAACAGTTTCACATGGTTTGTCAAAAGCTCCTACTTGTATATTAGCTAAAAATAGAGATACTGCTTTTAATTGGGATACATATTGGGCGACTGGATTAACGTCTGGTTATGGTTTACGATTAAACGAAACTGATGCTCAATTATCTGGAAGATGGGGTACTGTTAATTCTTCTATATTTACCTGCAAATATAATTATACTTGGTTAGACACAGATAATTTTGTTTATTATTGTTTTACTAATATAGACGGTTATTGTAAAGCAGGGGTTTACTCAGGTACAGGTCGAGCAGACGGTGGATTTTGCTATACTGGATTTGAGCCAGCATTTTTATTTGTACGAGCTGTTTCTAGTGGAAATGATTGGGTTCAATTTGATAATGTAAGTGATTCAGATAATCCAGCTGATCATGCTATGTATATGAATAGTAATACAGCACAAACAAGTGGTAGTTCTTTTACAATAGACATTCTTTCAAATGGTTGGAAAGTAAGAACGACAAATGGCGAACTTAATGCAGATACAGCAGATATGGTTTACTTAGCGTTTGCAAAACAGCCACTAAAATATGCAGTAGCTAGATGATTAACAAAGGAGAAAACAATGTGGGCTAAATTAAATGATGCAGAAAATTCTATAGAACAACTGATTCAGCATCCAAAAACTATGATTATTAATGGCACAACATATCCTCGCCAAATTTTTCAATGGACAGATGCCGAGTTAAAAGCAATAGGTATAGTGCCAGTTACAACAACTGGAACATCTCTTGATAAAAATTACTACATAGAAAAAGATGAATCTCATGCAATTAGTAGTGATAAAAAAAGTGTAATAAAAACTATTGGTATAAAAGATTCAGACAGAAAACTAGCTGACGAAGATGCAACAGATGAAAGCGGTAATAAATTAAAAGATGTAGATGGCAATCAATTAATAAATTATGGTTTAAAAACTAATGCTAAAAATAAAGCAACAACACATGCTAACAGTTTATTACAAGGATTTGATTGGTTAATACAACGTAAAGTTACTGCTGATACAGCTATACCAAGTGCAGTAACAACATATATGGCAAACATTAGAACGGATCATGGCAATATTTGTACGGCAATAGATAACGCTTCTGATTTAGATGCTTTTATTGCATTGCACAACGATACTTTTAAAGAAGATGGCACAGTAGATGTTGTGGCTAGAGTAAATCGTTGGACAGCAGATACTAATGTAAAGCAATATAGGAGATAACCTTGAAGTGGCTGTTTGTCATAGTCTTTATGGTTATGTCTTGGCAAACTATGGCCCAGACTAATACTGTTAGTTCTACATCCTCGACTGTGAGCGGAACTACAACTGTTGATCGAACACCTTCTACTGCTTCTGCCCCAAGCGTAGTAATAAACAATCAAGATGTTTGTAGTTTCGCCGCAAGTGCTGCATTACAAAGTTCTATATTAGGTTTAGCTGGTGGTGCTGCTTTAAGAGATTTAAATTGCGAAAGACTTAAATTATCAAGAGCATTATTTGCTATGGGTATGAAAGTTGGTGCTGTAGCTATGTTGTGTCAGGATGAAAGGGTGTTTGCGAGTATGGAAATGGCAGGTACGCCTTGTCCATATTATGGAAAAATTGGATTGGAAGCGGCAGAAGGTTGGGCAAATAATCCTGAGAAAAGACCTGATTATGATAAATGGGTAAAAGAAAATGTTAAAGATGAGGAGATAATAACTGATGAAGGTGCTTTGGGTATTTTTAGTGTTCTTTTATTTTTGCTTTTCCTCTAATGCTCAAATGCAAGATGAAGGTACAACTTCAACATCTACTTCTGAAGTAGAAATGCAAGGTGATTTAGAAGTTACTACAACTACAACAACAACTACAGTAATTGAAAATAAAAATACAGGAGCTATATTAAGTAGCGAATCAACAGGTATCGTAGCTGAGAGATACGAAGGGGATATGGATCAAGATTGGGGTGGGCAGGGTTCAATAAATTCGCATACTTCATGTAATAATAAGTTAGGTGTTTATACTGGCAGTAATACTTGTGCTTCAGCACGATTAGATTCTTTAACAACTTGGAGGCAAACTGTTGATTTAAATCAGTTTTCTATTGATGATGGAGGTCAAGTTAGATGGGAAATGCGTTTTGGTATGGAACCAGGCATGTATAATGATGCAAGTAAAACAGCTTTTGTAGAATTAAAAGGTTATGAAGGTACAGCTTTACAATGGACAGACACATATAATGTAGATAAATCAACATTTACTTTAAATGCTAATGGTAATTATTTAGCACCTTATGGTCATATAAATAGCAATGTAGATTATTCAGGCGGATTAAGTTCTTTATATATAAATATAGGTGGTTATGGTGAGTATATGTTTGATTCTGTGTGGTTTGATGTTTATTACAATCAAATAACAACAACTGTATCTGAAGAAATAGTTTATAATTTAATACAAAATGAAATAATAGAAACTATAAACACAGTTATATCTGATACATCTTACACTACTCCTGATCCTGTTGATGATCCTATTGGTGATCCTGTTGATGATATGCCTGTATTTCCTACAGATGATTTTGGTCCTGTTGTAACTTTACCTACTATATCATTAGATGATGTTGCAATGCCTATTGAAATACAAACAATAGATGATGCCGGATTTACACCTACATTAAATGTTGGTGAACCTGTAGTTACTGTTGAAACAATTACAGAAGAAATACAAGAAGTTATGACAGTAGAAGTAGCGCAACCAGAACCAGAGCCAATAAAGGTAGAATCACAGCCAGAACCAGAAATAGCAGTTAATACGCCTGAAGAACCAGTAAATGAGGATTTAGAACAGCCCATAAATGCTCCTACAGAGCCAGTAGAGGAAGTTGAGGATAGTAAGCCTACCCCTGAAACTGCGTCTAATGATGAGCCTGTAGAAGAAATTAAAGAAGAACCAAAGGAAGTAGTAGAGGAACAATCAGAGCCAGAGCCTCAAGAAAAAGAAGTAGCTAAAAATGAACCTAAAGAAGAACCAGAAGAAGCTAAAGAAGAACCTAAACAAGAAGAAGTTAAAGAGGCTAAAGTAGAAGATAAACCAACTAAAAAACAAGAAGCTAAACAAGAAAAAGCTAAACAAATTATGCAAAGTTTTGACAGTCAATATGATGCTGTAGCTCAATTAACTACATTAGCATTGGTTAATGCTTTAGGTGCAGATATTAAAACATATCAACAAATACCAGCACAAGTACAACCTACCTGGTATGAATCTAAAGATATATACGCTAATTCTATGTTGCAAGATCCATTAGGTAACTATTTTGGTGTGCGTGATAGCTTAACTTTTAATAAATTAGTGGATATGCAGTATGAGTAATGAATTAGAATTTGCAGGAATTAAGTTTAGAGGCGGTAAATTAGTAGGGATATTAATAGCATTGTCAACATTAGTTGGTGGTGCTTATGGTGCATTTGAAGTGTATAAAGATTATATGGACATGAAAGAGGTTATAAAATCTTATGAACCACCTGATTTAACTGGGTTTGAAAGTCGTTTAAATGTATTTGAAGAAAAAACAACTAATTTAGAAACAGTATTAAATAATAAAATATCTAATATGGATAATACATTAGAAACTAAAATTGCTAATATGGAACAAATATTACAATCAGAAATATCTACTGCATTAGAACTTGTGCAATCAGCACAAGGTGATGCTAGAGATATTCGAAATGAACTTCGTAAGGATATTAATGAAGTTATGGATAATATAAGTGCTGTTGATAAAAGGTCAAGGTTAACAGAACAAGAAATACGAGGCAGTCAACGTACAGCAGAGAATGATGTAAGAACATTAATACAACATGCTGAAGATAGATTTGACGGTAAACGTACTGCTATAGAATCTGATGCTACTAGACGTAATGAAGCTATTGATGTTAAATTAAAAGAATTAGAAGATCGTTTAAGAGAAATGTTAACTAAAGCTTTAAATAATCCATTAGCAGGAAAATAATATGCAAAAAAAACCACTTACTAAAAATGATGTTGCTGTATTATCAGAAATAGATGCATTAAACATTAAATTTAATTTACATGAATATCATTGTGAACAAAATCGTAATGAAATATTAAAAAAAATAGATAGATTAGAAACAATTATTATTGCTTCTTATGGTAGTTTAATTTTATTTCTTGCAGGATTTGTGTTTACGTCTATAATTTAAAATATTAATAAATAAGGGGAAAAACTATGGATATGATTGTTGGTTTTTTTAACTCTGGCCCAGCTTGGATTGCCGCTATAACTGGTATAGTTACTGCGTGTACTGCAATTACTGCTCTGACACCAACTAAAAGTGATGATAAAATAATTAATTTTGTTCTTACTATTTTAAATGTTGTGTCTGGTAATATAGGCAAAAATCGTAATAAAGATTCATAATGGGTTGGTTATCGGCATTAGGTGGCATCGCCAAATTAGCGTCTAAGCTTTTTGGCTTTGTCCTTATGCGTAAGGCGGTACAAGCCGATGTTATGAAAGAGCAATTAGACGATATAAGGGTAGCTGATGAAGTTAAAAAGAAAATTAATGCTACTACTTCTAGTGCTAAGCGTAGCAAGTTGCGGAAGTATAGGAAGCGGAAATAAAGGTTACTGTATTATAAGTGGCCCAATTAATCCTACTGATGAAGATATAGATGTTATATCTGATGAGTTAGTAGATGATTTATTAATACATAATGAAATCTATGAAAGGTTATGTGAGTAATGTACGAATATCGTTGCACATTACGAAGGGTTATAGATGGAGATACAATCGTTGTTGATGTCGATTTGGGATTTAAAGTGTGGTTGCAGAAAGAACGAGTGCGATTATATGGAATTAACACGCCTGAAAGCCGCACAAGAAACTTGGCTGAAAAAAAGTTGGGTTTGGCTTCGAAGGCTAGGCTTAAAGAACTCTTGCCAAAAACCTTTATTGTAAGAACAGAAAAAGATGGTAAAGGTAAGTTTGGCAGAATACTTGGTATACCATTAGTTGATAATGTAAATATTTGTGACAAATTAATAGAAGAAGGTCATGCTAGAAGTTATTTTGGTTATGGGCCTAAAGAACCATGGGTATAAGGAGGAATTATGTTTGAATGGTTAAACGGTTGGTTTACACCTAAATCTAATCAAGTAGATTTAAATAAATTAACTAAAGTACAATTAGAAGCTAAAGGTCGAGAAATTGGCATTGAGCTTGATAGACGATTAAAAAAAAATAAATTAATAAAACAATTAGAAAAAGCATTAAATGGATAAAAATAAACTTATAGATTTAATTTCAGATCATGAAGGTGTAATTTTAAAAGTATATGATGATGGTACTGGTCAAGAATTACAAGCTGGTGATATACTTATAGGACATCCTACAATAGGTGTAGGTAGAAATGTAGCAAAAGATGGTTTAGGTATATCTGAAGATGAGGCTAAATATTTGTTATTAAACGATATTTCTAGAGTTGAACAAGAAATTAAAAACTTTCCGATAGATCATTTAAATGAAGTTAGAACTGCTGTTATTATAGATATGGCATTTAATATGGGAATAACAAGATTTAATCCTACAATGTGGCCTAATTTTTTTAGAGGAATAGTTAATGAATTATGGGATGAGGCTTCTAAAGAAATGTTAGATAGTAATTGGGCTAGACAAACAAAAAGACGTAGTAAAAATTTATCTAAAATGATGTTTACAGGTCAATGGTTATAAATGTTTCACGTGAAACATTAACCGTTGTCTATACCTCTATTACTATTATTTATAGCATCAGCTATTCTTTTTATAATCCAATTTAAACTTTGTTTATCTATTTGTCTAAAATACATTTTACCTTCTACAGTTACTCTTAATTCTAAAACACCTTCAATACATACAGCATCTACTATAAGATTATTTGTTGTATGTATTCCTTTTCCTGGAATAGGATCTAACATTATTTACCTTCTTTCTTTTTTTGTGTGTAATAATACCAAGAAGCCATATGTGCAAACACTATTATCCAATCGCTACTAGTTTTAGTTTTGCTAAAATCTCTCATAATATCTTCTGGTTTAGCGTTATTTTTAATTAAAGTTTCTAAAACTGTAACTGTTTCTTTAATAGCATCTAATTTATATAAAGCATCTAGTTTTTTTGGATCATCTTCAATTTGCAATGTATAAGTTCCAAAAATGATTTGGTTCCATATTTAATTCTTTAGCTATTTTTTTAGCTTCTTCATGTATTTCATCTTCTTCAGTATAAGATGTGGCTCTACGTGCATAAATAAAAGCTAATTGATTTTTTAATTTTAATATTTTTGTTTTTGTATTACGTTCCATATTTCTTTTCCATTTCTATACATTGTTCAGGTGTATATTTATTGGCTTCAAAATGTATATCTCTTTCTATAGGTAAATTTAAAGGTGGTATTTTAATTCGTTTTAATTGTGTCATGTCAATACTACCTATTTCTACTTCTTGTATGCTACAAACACCGTAGGCTATAGTTTCATCATCTGTCATAGATGTTATATACCATGTGCCTATACCACTAGGATTAAAGAGTTTAATAACAGCTTTTTGCATGTTACCTGTTCTGTTTTCTATTTCCCAGTTTTTGTTTAATTGTTTTTTTTGTGATTCTGTATATAATTGCATTATATTCTCCTGTTTGGTAGTGTTAAATTACACGAATGAGCTTCGTGTTGGGCGAAGGCTTAGAGGCTAGCGTGATGCAGTTTCTAAGCCTTCAAGTTTAAATTAAATCGTATTCTTTTATCTACTGATGTTTTATGATTATATAATTTCTCTATATTAACAAGAAAATCATGTCTGCTTCCTTGATTTTTTAATATAGAAGAAAAATTTTCTAACTTTTGTTCAAAACGTGTCCAGGCAAAATCTTTTTCTCTAATAGCAAAAATCATAGCAGTTACAAAAGTACGTTTTTTATAATGCTCAAAATATTCTCCAATTTTATTAATTCTTTTAGCCATTAATTTACCTTGTTCTAAGTTTTTAATTTTAAATTTACCTTCTTTAAATTGTGAATTATGTTTAGAACTTCTTTGTGCGCCACCATCTAACATTTGACAACATTCATTAATACCAAATTTATATGTTCTATAAAACCATTCTAAATATACGTAATCTTCTATACCTAATTGAGCAAAAGAATTCATATAAGTTAACGGTGTCCAATTTTTTTGAACAGAATTAACTTGTCTTATATCTGCTAAATTAAAATCTTTTTTAATAATATATGTTACTGGTTTAGATAATATTTCATAAGCTTTAAGTCTATGTTGTCCGTCAACTACATTCATGTTTTGATCTACAATAATAGGCATAGCTAAATCTTTTTCTTTTATGCTGGCAACTAAATTGCCTACATGAGTATAATTTATAGGTCTATTACCTTTAATAAAAGTAAACAAACTATACCCAGTAGTTTTTAAGATTTTATTTGTCATAATTCTACTCCAATATCTTTTTCAATTAATTGTTCAAGTATTTTTTCAAAAACATCAATGGCAAAACTATTAAAGTTTTTTTCTAATGTTATTGGCTGTTCTGTTTGAACGCATAAGTATGTTTGTTTATTATTTTCATCTACGAGTGTAGCGTGAAAGGTGTCTTTGTTTCTTGACATACCTAAAACAACGGTTCTCTTTTTTTTAGATTTAGTTTTACCTTCAAGCCATAGGAGTTCAGTTCCTACATAGATTGTGGGCTTGATTAGCTTACTTATTCTAATTGCAGAGCTTTGTGTTTTAGACGATTCCCACAATTCGTGCATTAAGTAAGCTTTCTATTTTGTTGTTTTAATATTATTTACTAATTCAGTAATAATACCTTTTACTTTAATAAATACTTTAGGATCTGTATTTTTTTGTATTTTTTTCATTTCTTCCCAATGAGATTCTAATTCTTGTAATGTTTTAAGTTTTTTAGCTTCTTCTACATATTTTTCTACGTCTTTAGGTAATTTAATTTCAGCTATTTGTTCTTTTTGAATTTCTATGTTTCTTTCATTTACATATTTATTGTCATCAAATTTACCTAAGAATACATCAGCATTAAAACCTAAATGAGATAAACCTTTAGTTAAAGCATCAGTCATAGCTTTTTTACCTGCATCATCATCTAATTGTCCTTTTTTATTGTATAAAGGAGCAATAGAACATATAGGGCCAAAACTATTAGCATGATCTTGTTGCCAAATACTTACAAATGCAATAAGCATTTTATCGTCTATTTTGTATTCTACATTATAGCCCCAACCTATACCAACTGGGCCAAAAGCTTCTGTAGCACACATAATTTGAGAGTGAGCATCAATAGCTGTAAAGCCACGACCAAAAGATACAGGTTTTGTATGAGCAGGGTTAGTTTTACTAACTTGATTCCATAATGCTAAGTTAGATTTCTTTTTTTCGTTATTGTAATAAGTCATTTATCCTCACTTTCTTTTCCATTAATAAACATATTTTTTGATTCTTTTAAAAAATCTTCTAAATCGTTTTCTGTTATAGTTAAACGATTATTTCTGGCACGTTTTATTTGTATACCGTTACCAATAGCTATATTGGCTTGTTTTGGTACTAACGATTTTAATTCTTTTTCTGCATCTTTAAATTTTTGAACATAAGGTCTGTTAATTAGCCATGAAACAGCATGTTCTGTCCAAGCGTTAGATGATTTAGTTTTAGTCATATCTATAGTTTTAAGCATTGAATGATCTGGAACACCTATATTATCTTCATTAAAGTTTTTATATGGAGGCAATTTTTTTTCTACCATATCCCAAAACTTAATAGCTTTTTCTATGTAATGTCCTTGCCAATCATAATCAGCTTTAAACAATTCCCATTTAAATGTACCGTAATGACCAAAGGTAACAGCAAATACAATAGATGTAGAAGTACTACACATCATATTATGTTGTAATTGTGGTGCATAGAAATCAGCTAATTCTGCAAATGATTTATTTCCAGTATGAAATTTAACTTCTATAGGTTGACGTGTAGAATCTGTTAAACCATCTAAATTACAACGCATAAATTTATATTCTTCATGTATACGTTCTAATGCTTTTTTGTATTTTTCTATGCTGTCGTTATCAAGTTCTGGTTTATATATAGGAACTTCTTTATTAAGTCTGTCTAAAGTTACATGTTCTGTAGCATTACCTAAAGCCATAAGAAATTTACTTCTCATATCAAATTTAGGTTCTTCTTGACCTGTTTTTTGTAGCCAGAGGCTATGCCAATCTTCTTGCGTACCATTAGCTATAATTCTGGCATCAGAGCCACCTATACCTAATTTCCTACGCTGTATTTGTTGTTCAGTTAATCCAGTATTCTTCAT
>CAACVF010000213.1_pt1 | contig 12719 bp, 12 predicted proteins | sample 2381781 | NCBI WGS metagenome assembly CAACVF01 (sample SAMEA5211967, study PRJEB30684) | marine metagenome | biome: Marine; feature: Epipelagic; material: Water | collected 2015-10-15 | depth 60 m | reverse complement strand
CGTTTTAGGCCGAAGATACATTTGCATCGCTGTATCGTTCGCCCACTCGCTCGTTTTCAAAGCGATCACTTGCCGAATCACATCAGAACTGTTGCCAGCTTTGAGTAAGGCAGTGATGGAATCCAAATGGGTATCGACCAGTTGATAGTTTCTCCCCGATTTAAAATTTAGAAACTTCAGTATCTCTATCGACTCTTCTTTGAATTGCTTATTTTTAAGTCGGGTGGAACGGACACGTTCCTCCCCATGATCATGTTCTTGTTTATGTTCTTGTTCTTGTTTATGTTCTTGTTCTGGTTTCACTATGTCCTTCGGTAACGGTTCCCCTAACCGTTCCTGAAACGGTTCCAGACTAGCGATAAGTGATTGATAATACTTAAAATTCTGGGGTATTTGGACGAACTCAGAATACCTTGCTTTGCCGGCATTGGGATTAGGGATCGGATTCCATTCCAGAAAGTCAAAAATCAGGATGAGATCGTAGGCTTGATCATAGACGAAAAATGACCCTTCGAGCTTGCTCCAGACCTTCTCTAGCTCACCCGTTTTCCACTTCAAATCTTCTTCCACATATGCCTTTGGCATACGGTAACAACCCAAGGGAGAAACATGAGGGCCAGTAATTAAATAGAGATAGAGTAGCTTCTCTTTGTCAGACAGATTAATGATTTTAGGGTGAGTCCAAAACTGCGTTTGAACTGTACCGTAGTGTCTCATAGAAGTGCGGCTCCCGTGAAGGAGCCGCTACAGGAAAGGAAAGCCAAGGTGACAAGGTTTAGGGCTACCTGGCTTTCCATTTAAACCTCGTACATCGAAAACTCGTTTGCAGTGACTTCGCCTTTGCTTAATTTGGCGATGTCACCGCGCCTTTTTTCAGGGATGTTGCCACTTTTTTTCCAACGCCAAAGCGTTTCACGACTGATACCAAGCGCTTTGGCAAAAGCACTACTGGTTAAGTCACTTGCTCTAATCGCTCTCAAAAGGAGGCATTTCTGCTTTTCTGGCACTGTTCATACCTTTCAAATCGTGTTGTAGCAAATGTAACAGTGAGTATTACATATTTCAAACTATTATTGATCAGTCATTGTTTATGTTGCATTTACTAACACATTCATCAATAATCGGCACTTGTCATGTTTAGGGAGAATTTGTAATGGCAACAATCGATAGCCAACAATTTAAGAAATTGATACGGGAACATTGCTCGACTCAGGAGCAATTTTGTGAAAGGTTCGGCACAAACCGCGCTACCGTTAGACGGTGGATGGTCGATGGCCGCTTGCCTGACAATAAACTGGAAGAATTAGCTAACTTTTTTTCCGTCATGCGGAGTGACTTGCAAACTCCTGGGCCAGTGGATTCCAAATTACAGGCGGAGATCGGAAAAAGAGTAGAACAAGTAATCAAAGAAAGTGGGGAGGATTTGAGTTACAGCGACTACTTGTTTTGGGTTAATTTTATTTATACACGCTATCGACAGCTTGGAATGGATTTGGAGGCGTTGAAGGTTAATTTGAAAAAAACCAAATAAAACATTTTGAGGGGCAACATAAATGTATTTACACACTGATAACTCATCAAACGATGAACTTGAACAAATTTTAGCAACAAGGGGATTGCATCAAGACGATGACGAGCCGTGGGCGGTAGTGGATGAGAGCTACAACTTCGTAGCTGCGAACCAACCTTGGTGTACAATGTTGGAAACCGATTTAGCTGATTTATTAACCACGAATTTGAAAGAACAATGGGTCGCAGAATATTCGGTACAAAAGGAAAACTCCACTAAATACCGCAAATATAAAACTAAGAGAGGCAACGTAGTCTCAGTACAGCTATACATTGAATACTTTACCATTTGCGATAAAAACTATTTCAGTGGTCAAGTCTTAAAGTCAGAATTGTTAGTAAATCAGACTGAACAAAATTATGAAGATGCTGTGAATCAGTTGATGCAAAATTTACCCGTGATAAAAACCGAAGCAGATTCGATTGTTGACGCGGTGAATATTGGGATTAGCATTGTTTCCACGACAGGCACAATAATTTTCTGCAATGAAAATTATGCGAAAGCGATTGGGTATACACCAGGCGAGTTAATGTTTCAAAAAAACAATATGGATATTAGTGCCTCGCAATTTATGGCAGCTAACGCTATGGGAACACAATTTCAATCAGTCAATAACATTCCGTGGGCGATGAAAGGTTGGCGTACTAAGCAAGGCAAAATTAAATGGGGGCGAGTTAAGGTATCTAAAATTAAATGGAAATCCATGATGTGCTTTTTTTGCTTAGTCGATTGGATGTCCTCGAACGATGTCAACCAAATCACTAGCATTACGCAACAAGACGTAAACGACTTTTACGGCACAGAAATTAGATACACCTGGAATCATAGAACCGCAAATTTAGTTGGCGAGATGTTGGGCGTATCCGTACAAGAGTTGACTGCTTGCGCCTTCATGTTACGCGACAATAATCTATTGACTAGTCATAAGATGACTGAAACTGCACGAACCGGAGAAATCTTTAGGGAAACTGCGGTGCAAGACGATACCCAATATGAATTGTTCTGATTAATTTTCGTTTTTTCTCATAAAATCACGCGGGAAACCGCGTTTTTTTTGCCCGAAATAAAAAAAGTTTCTTTTTTTAATAATTTGTATTACATTCTGTTTCAATGTAACAGAAAGTATAACAGGTTATAGATGTCATATACCGTCAATGTAGGTGCAAAACTCTTAGCCACAAATCATGTTTTTCGCATGGGTGTAGATGTCGATGTGGAAATGGTACATGAGTATGACGCTGTTTGTGACGTTCGTATCAAACTGACCCCTGACCTCATTCGCTTTATCAAGGCTTGCGATGACGAATTGCGAATGATTCTAAAAACATCCTTACGTTATGAAGTCATGCCATTTGATTTAGACCATATCAACCTAGAGGACGGTTATTTGAATCTCGATTATCAGGGCATAGAGGAACTATTAGTGGACACCATTAAAGATGAGCAACGCGAGTGACAAATATTTAAAAGAACTTTTACGAGAAATCGATCAAGAACCTTACCACACATATAAGAGGACAGAACCTATGGGACTCACAGTATCACCGGCGAAAGCTAGACAAAAAGAAAAAGTACCAGAGGGTACATATTTTGGGCGCTGTTATGGCGTGGTAGATATAGGACACCAAAACACTGACTATGGTTTGAAAGCCCAAATTGTACTTTTGTTTGAGTTGAGCCATCAAATGACAGATGGCAGACCATTTGGACATTCAAAAATCTGTACGTTGTCGAGCCATGAAAAAAGCAATCTGCACAGTATCGTTCATGCGCTAACTGGCAAAAAAATCAGCGATACTTCTCAATCTGAATTTCAACTCCAGGAACTTATCGACAAAGTCTGTATGTTGCAATATTCAGATAATGCCGAAAGCGATTATCCTGATGTGAACCTTGGGCCAGCGCCAACAGGAACCAAATTTGATGCTGTAAACCCCAACGTGATTTTCGATTGCGATGAACCTGACCAAAAAATGTTAGACAATTTGCCTGAGTGGATTATTAATAAAATTAATGCGCGAATCAAAGAAGGTGAAGAGGACATTGTTGAACCACAATATACTGAACGCAATCCCCCTCCCCCAACAGACGCACCACCATTCTAAGGAAATGAAAAAATACAAAATAGAAAAAAACATATCCTTAACACGAAAAAAAGGGAGAATTAAAAAATATGATTTTCCGCTTGAAGATATGGAAGTTGGGGATAGTTTTCAGATACATGGTGATGTGAGATCCCCTGATCGTAAACTGATGCTTACACAATATCAGTCGGTTTTTACACAAGCTAAATGCAGGGGCATAAAAGTAACCTCAAGAACACAAAGTGATGGATCTATTAGAATTTGGAGGGTTGAATAATGAAACATAAATATACCGCAGAACAGAAATTGGACAACAATGATTGACGAACTTGAACGTAGTTTCATTATCAACGAACTGACTGCTTTGTTTGAGGATTACGAAGCCCTGATCTCTGAACCACAGATACAACTGGTGAATGAACATACGGCAGAAGTAATTAAAGCAAATCATGATTTGATTGACAATTTTCAGGTACGGATTAATGAGATTCTAAAAATGTACGAAAAAGCCGATTGCTTGAAGCTCGGTATCGAAATAGGAAAAAATTATGGCAACACCTAAAAAGGGGTATCGCTACCAAAATGAAGTGATACCAGGCACAACGACCATCATCAGTCGATTTAAAGATTCAGGAGCGCTGATGTATTGGGCGCACCAACAAGGAGCCGCAGGGAAACCGTTGCGAGGCCAAGATAGTGAGGTCGAGCAAGCTGCACAAATCGGGACTGCTGCTCACGAAATGATAGAAGCCCACATCAATAGTAAAAGCCCCAAAATTGCGTTGAACAAAAGATTGAAGGAAGAAAGACACAAGCAGAAGGCTCGAACCGCTTTTGAATCTTACCTGAATTGGGAGAAACAAACTGGTTTAACAATGCTCTCTAAGTTTCAGGAAATACAGCTAATTTCTCCGATGTATAGGTACGGGGGTACGCCAGATGCAATCGGTGAGATTGATGGTGAAATTGTTTTATTAGATTGGAAGACCAGTAACGGAGTGTACCCAGATTATGCTATCCAACTAGCCGCATATCAGCATTTGGTTAATTACGGAATCAGGATGGATAACGGTGAAAAGCTCCCTTTCCTGGTAGGAACTCGCGCTCACCTACTCCGCTTCTCTAAGGAAAGTGCTGATTTTCACCACCACAGTTTTAATGATTTGAGTGAAGAAATGGAGCAATTTCTGTTATTCCGCGAAGCCTTTGATCACGACAAAACCATCAAAAAACGAGTGTAATTGCCTTGCGTTATAAAAAATGCAACACTAGGAAGCGTCAGAGTGTGTTCTCTAGGAGAAATTCTATGAAGAACATCAAGGAAATAACTTTAGACGAGGTTCTTACGGAAGGACTAAGAATAAAGCGAAGGAACGGTGATAAGGTCACAACGCAACAAGAGGAAGGCCGAATAGCTCGAAATTTGTTGCTGTACTTTGGAAAGAAAGCGAAGTTAAGTTTTGATTTTCAAGGAAGAGATGTTATTAACCGGATGGCGTTAGTGGAATATTACAATCATTTTTCGCAACGGAATTGGTGTGCAAAACCATGTTGTGAAAAAAGGCTAAGAGATGAAGAAGGTTTTTGTAAACCTAACCAAATCTCTACAATATCCAAGGCGCTAAATTTAGCTGGAGCTTGTATTGAATACTGTTCGGATGAGCATCAAATTGATATTGCGAATCCTTTTAAGGGATACAGCCCTGGCGGTAAAAACGCGAGTAAGTTAGGCAAAAAGAATTTTGTGGAAAGACGGAACGAAATTTGGCGCGATTCCGAAATGAAACAAATGCTGTTGGCCTCCCCTCCGTTAGTGAAAGATTTGATTCTTTTTGCCTTGAACACCGGCATGAGAAGGTCAGAAATTGTAAATCTAACCTTTGCAAGCCGAACGAACGGGCGAGATTATGATCGAATCTTTCAAAATGAAAATGGAAACTGGTTTGTACTTTTTCATGTGAAAGACCAGAAATCCAATTCGGTGACACAATGTGCTTTGAATGATGCGGCAATGGAGATTATAAACAGACAGAAACACATCACCGTGCGCGAATTAGACGATCAAGGCGTTCTAATCGACCACACCTATGTTTTCTCTATGTTAAACGCTCCACGCCCCAAGAACACAAAGATAAAGCCGAAATGGATAACGACACAATTTAGGAACGTGCGAAGAAAATTGGGGATTCGAGAAGATATGTTCTTACGAAATTCCAGAAAAACGTCCGGTCAGAAATTGTATGATGCGAAGGTTCCGTTAGAAGCCGTACAAGGACAGCTTCGGCACAATAAGATGGAAACTACGCAGGATTGGTATGTAACGCCTTCGATGGATCACGCTGCGGAAGCAGTAAAGTCTTTTGAGGTACGTTAAAAAAAGGGGGCCGAAGCCCCCATATAGCGCGGGTGGGTTTGTTAACAGAATAACCGAAAAAGATTGTAACCGGTTACCCTGTGGATAAGCTGTTGACGATCAACCTAAGTGCTTGAATCTACTACCCATAGCCCACATAGCGCGTGTGTGCTAAAGGTTGATGAATCAAGGACTTACACACCCTTAAACTATAGAAAAAAAGCGTTTAGGGCAGAAGGCAGTTTAGTTTTGAATCAATAACTTAACTACTTTCTGGTAAGAAGAAAACAGGAAAATGGAACACATTTTGACAAAAAAAAAGGGGCGCGAAAGCGCCCTTTATATTAACAATGCTAATGTTTGCGTGTTGTCACCTCCCAGGCTTAACACATACAAAAAACCAAAGACTATTCCAAATATTGCTCCCAACCCTACTAAGATAAAAATACAATCTGATACCTTTTTTCTAAACTCCATTCTCGCATGAACGACTTTCTTTCGTTCTTCCCGAATCTCTTTCTCCATCGCCACTAGCTCATTCCAGGCATCCTTGCCCCAAGAGTAGACAATAAGCTCATAGAGCGTCTTGCGTTGCTCTGCCATCTTACGCTTGGCTATAAGAGCATCAAACGCCTCTTTTTCCACAGATTTAGCAGCCGTCACCTTCTTAAATAAACTAGGCTCTTTTGCCCTGCGCTCTGCTGCATTAACATCCGACACGCACTCGAACCAGCGTGAGATATGACCCATCGCATCTTCTAGCTCGCGGCCACTATTGACCATCTTAGTGACGTTATTGACGCATTTTCCAGCCAGAGTAATGGCTGCGGTGATAGTTAGTGGATCAGGCATCCCATTCCCACCAGATCAACGTCCCTATCAAATAGCCGCAAATACACGTGAGAGCGACTAAAATAATAATTAAGAAATTGAGATCACGACATAACTTGAATAATTTAGACCTATATACCGACTCACTTATTTTCTTTGAATCCATGCGCTTGTCCCAAGATAGGCGGCAGTGATTCCTGCCATCGAAATATTAAAAAGATCCGACAAACTGGTTAAGGCATTGATCCTTTCGATGCTTATAAGAGGGGTAAACATGATGAAGTTGAAAGCAATCATAGCGACCAGGGCGGCAGTAGCCATTCGCCTTTGCGCCCGTTGTTTGCGAAGTTCGTTTTCTGTCTCTCGAATAATCTTTGCGTGAGCTAGTTCATCGTCACTAATCACGCCATCGTGGTCTAAATCGTATTTCTCATAAACTGAATCTTCCTCGAAATGCTTACTCATTTCCAAATTCTCGTAGTTTTAGGGTCAACAAAAGTAGGTTGGCAAGTTGCACCGATTACTGGTTGTTGAAACTTTGTCGAGTCGTGCGGCAAATAATTTGAACGCCGAAGTGTTTGTGCAAAAAACTGACAGCGAGTTAACGATTGCCAATATGAGGGATTAGGTTGTGGTTTTCCGTCTAGATAAGTTGTTAAGACAAAAACCAATAACACATCAGTCTGCGTCAGCGATTGTTATTGTTCCTGCATCAGCCAATCGTTTAATAATTGCATAATCAGTATTTGATTCGTCTAGTGGAACTCCATATTTGACACCATCAATTGTCATTGTAATACTGTCTTTGTCGCCTGTTTGCAAAAGATTGACATATTTGAATGTACCTGTTTTTATTTTAGTTTCGTCCATTTATAACTCCGCGTCTGCTGTAGAACCATTACCCCACTGAGCATAACTTCCTGCTGCCCTATACACTCCGCCAGAAAGTATATTAATTTGTTGTTGCGTACCTGTATGACCTGTCATAGTGGGAGCAGCTCTCATAGGTACACCCCATTGCCAATTTGAATAATTAAAACCACTATCTCCTGCTACACTTGACCCATACAAAATCGCGTCACTCGCTGCTCTCTGCAAGAAATACCTTTGGCATCGCATTAAATTTTCTCCATATCTCTCATATTGAAAATTGCTAGCGGTGCTTCCAATTTCCATTTGAACGCCAGTAAGATAGAAATTATTTGCCGTATTGTCTAAAACATTAACTTGACTAGAATGGGCCAAGTTAGCATCTGTATACGATTCCCAAGAAGTTGCAAAAGTTCCACCTGTATAATCACTTCCTGCCGATAAGAAAAACCATAACTGTAGTCCATTTGTATTATCGTCTGGGATAGCTCCAGTGGTATCCCCAGCGAACGTGACACTATGATATTCCCAAGTGTTGGCTGAAGCAATCGTATATGTTGAACCTATATATCGTGTGTTGGAAGGATCTTGCAACGCTACCGTATGTATCCCTGTTTTTGGAGAACGCACATAAAAAGAAACTGTTAATGCTTTCGCTGTAGCAGCTCCTTTGTGGAGCAATTGTAAATCTAAACCCTCAAATCTTTGTTGAATAATAAGGACTTCATCTGACTCTTGATTATCTGCTGTAGTGACATCTATTTTCATACTGTTTGCAAAACCATCTGGAGTTTCTGAATCTTGCGACATGGTAAATCGCCCTTCTAAAGCACCTACTGATATTCTCCACCTGTCTTGTACAAAATATCCATTCGATGCTCCTATACCTGCTGAACTCGTAGCACGTTGGGCTACCGCCATGTCTCCGTTATAAACTAAATTTCGACCACCACCAATTTGCCCACCATTAATTGAACTCACGCCACTAATGTCTTTGCTGTTTAGCGTAATACCTTCGTCAGCATTATGAGTAATTGTTACATCTTGATCGTCACCTAGCTTGATGACTGCACCATCGCTGTCTAACAGTAAATCATCGCCTATTGTTACGTCATCGCTCACTGTTAAATCTTGAGAGACAGTAACTAATCCGGCAGAAGATATGGCTATCGCATCGGTATCCGAAGCTGAACCAATATTTCCAGCATCCGGTATCACAATATTTCCACCCGTAGTCATAAGACCGCCACCTGTGTATGTACCTGAGACATCCAGGTTGGCATTTACATCTGCTAATGTAGCGTTAATTTCTAGTTCGTCAGTGGCGTTTATATCGAGTGTGGTAGCGTTAGGTGCAGTAATGTTCTGAGAAGCATCATTAAATTGTAGTTGCATGGTGCTGTTTAACAATAAACCTGTATCAGCAACATGAGTTAAAGTAACATCATTGTCTGCCCCAAATCCTAAAACTGCTGCATCATTCGCAAGTTTTACATCGTGGCTAAATGACGCGGTTCCAGCATCACTACCATCTATATTTAAAAAAGTAGTATCAGCACTTCCGTGAGTTCCTTTAAGAATGATATCTGTGTTATTCCCTTGAGCATCTATGGTGATGTTTCCTGCACTTGTAGCTAACGTACTCGCCGCATCACCTGTAGTAATATCATCCAATGCTACTGAAGCCGTAACCGTTCCGAACGCTACATCTGTACCGTCAGACACTAACGCTTGTCCGTTGCTACCAGGGCCGATTACAGAGGGATCACCACTAGCATCACCGACTATAATCTTACCTCTGGCAAGACCCGCCATCTTAGCTAACGTGACCGCATTATCCTGAATATCAGCCGTTTCAATCGTGTCATTAGGAAAAGTAGGAACCTGACTGAAACCTACTACGCCTCCGCTAGAGATACTCATTGCATCAGTGTCACTAGCACTTCCTATGTTACCCGCATCGGGAATGACAATATTGCCACCGGTAGTCATCGTGCCACCGCCGGTATAGGTTCCAGAAACATCCAGGTTAGCGTTCACATCAGCTAACGTGGCATTGATCTCTACCTCGTCCGTTGCATTGATATCAAGGGTAGTAGCATTAGGAGCCGTAATATTCTGGCTTGCATCGTTGAACTGTAATTGGCGAGTAGAATTTAATAGTAATCCGGTATCCGCAACGTGAGTTAACGTCACATCGGTATCAGCACCGAACCCTAATGTAGCTGCATCAGACTTTAGCGTGACACTACCAGAAGCCTCCACATTCTTACCGAGTACTATCTTCTCACCAGAGTTCGTAGTGACAAACGTCATGTAGGCTGTAGATCCCTCTTTCACTGTAAAAGCAGTCGCAGAGTTATCAGTCATCGCAAGATTAATATCAGTAGCATCTGCACTGATACTATCTACCGCGATATCACCGACATTCGTAATATTCCCATCACTCACACTTAGGGAGGTCACTGTCGCGGCTCCGGCAGTTAACGTACCAGTGACAATTAAGTTCACAGGTTGAGAGGCTAACCAACCGTCATTCGCATCATTAGTGTAGAGCCACAGCATATGTTTGGTCGGCAACGTGTAACTTGTCGCACCATTAATCGTATCCGAACCCGCCCTGGATATCGTGATCGAAGCACTATGGCTATTCATAATGCCGACCATAAAACTATCACCGGCACTCGAAGCTGCCGGTAAAGTAGCAGTCGCAGACGCAGTAAAATCTATGACCTTACCGTTATCAGTCGTTGCGATCGTGTAGTCACCTGTTTTGGCAGTTGTCGCAAAGTTTAACGCAGTATCTAGTTTAGAAATAACCGATTCGAGCGCTGTCTTTAGCGGATCAGGTAACTTAGTCTTAATGGTGGCCCATTTAACTTCGTTTGCGGTGGTGGTTGAACCATCGTCTGAGGGAGGGCTAGAGTTGTAGCCCGAAACACTTACTGTACTCCACTTAGTACCCATATCTAACCTCTTTTAATCTAATTTATTCCGTTCTTTAACAGCTTTATCAATGTCACTTTCTTCTACCATTGCATCAAAGAGCTTACTTGCTTTCTTAAAAGTGTCTGACGCTTGGACTACTGTCATTCTGTTACCTGTTGCACTGACGGCCTCTACTACATCGCCCGCAGTTTCCAATGGGGTCTCGTCCTCTACTTGCAACGCTTCCTCAGTAATAGTTTTTAAGGAATCTATCCCTTCTCGGCCACCAGTAACCGCAAGATTTAATGCACCTCTTACCAATTCTAGGTACGCTGTCTTTTTAGCGACTAAGGACACTTCTTCACTTAGTACGTCTTTTAAAAATCGCGCATTAACAGGATTCGTTAACATAGATACAAATTGCCTTGCGCCATAAAATCCAGCTAACGTGTACATCAAACCAAAACTAAACGAACCAGCACCGACAGCCCCAAACGTCAGTATTTTAGCTAAAGAACTAGGGCCACCTAACGTAGCGCGGCGAGCTAAATACGTTGAAACATCCGGCACTTTACCCTGAACTACTAACTCAGTGACTTTAGCCATATCTCTTACTGAAGATACAGGAATGTTGCTTTTACTAAACAACAAATCAATGGCTTCCCTTCGAGATGTATCACCTACTGCTGTCTTGGTGATTCCTAAAAATTCGTTAAGTACATTTGCGTTAAAAGTAAACGTACCATCTGCGTTTTGCAGAAACGCATCATCTATAGCATCCCCTAAGAATCGCGCAGCTACCTCATTTACGGTTTCTTTAGGCATAACCTCTAAAAACTCTTTCATAGCGCCTGGACTGTCTATATTTACTAAAATTCCAAGTAACTGATCTACGTTTGTTTGAGTGGCCGCTTCAGAAGCTAACTTCGGCCCTTTAATACCACCTGTAACCACTTGACCAGTTCTCTTAGCTACCGAGGTTTCAAATAACCTCATTAGTTCGCTACTAAATTTCGCATCTTGTATAGCCAAGTCTTTTGCTATCTGTTCTGCGGCAGCATCATCACCAGTTTTACTTATGACGTTGTGTAACACATCGCTTTTTAAAGCCTCCTTGATAGGCGCTAACTGTGCATGAACCGCATTGCCTACCGCATCCCCTTCTTTATAGGCGATGCTTATAATTTGATTGATTTTGTCTACCGTTTTGTCTGCCTGTGCCAAAGACAAATCCGCTAAATTTTTCATATTGTTATTTAAAAAACTTTTTACAATTTGATCAGCCCTGGGGGGCGGTGTTTTAACTTTTTTTGTTGTATCTTTTGCTACTGGAGCTACTGCACCTACGTCTGCTTGCTCTAGTACATCATCGCCTATACTAACGGTTTCTATAGAAGGTGGCGTATCGACACTTGGTTTCTTTTTGACTACTCTTCGTGCTTGATTCTTGTTGATATCCTTTAACGCAATTTTAACTGCGGCATTACTTCCTATCGGATCAATGACTACTCTTGCTCTTTCAGCAGCTAGAAATATACGATCATATTCTGCATTTTTCGCTTTTGTGAAATTGTCGTATAACTCTCGATACTCTTTATATATTTTTTGACTTAACTCACTTGATGACATTAATGGCGCTATACGCGGCGGCAAGTCCACTGCTGCTTTATACATCTCAGCATGAGTGCGTAGAAATTGCTTACGAGCAGGACTGCCTATAAATGGCATCCTACCTAAAACATTTAAAGTATTAGGCGCAAATGTGCCTTCACCGACTTGCGCTGGTAAGGTATCGACCTTATATCCTTTTGCCGCAATCTCCGCTAATCTTTTTGATTCGTCTGTTAGACCCGCTAAGAAATTTGTAGCACCTCGCGCTGACAACCTGGACAAACTACTAAAGGCTCCAAAAATACCGAATAGATAGGCTTCGCCTTCTACTACTCTGGCTAACTGTTCGCCGCTTAAAGCGGTTCGCGCTCTCGTGCCTTCCGGTATAAGGCCAAAAAATTCTGCTATTTCCAAACGCAACTCTGGCGCTGCTGAAGCGAATAACGTACTTCCTGCGACCCCCGCAGCAGTC
>CAACVF010000212.1_pt1 | contig 12729 bp, 25 predicted proteins | sample 2381781 | NCBI WGS metagenome assembly CAACVF01 (sample SAMEA5211967, study PRJEB30684) | marine metagenome | biome: Marine; feature: Epipelagic; material: Water | collected 2015-10-15 | depth 60 m | reverse complement strand
ATATAAATAAGAAAGGGGTAAAATAACTATGAAAAAATATCTTGTAACAACCTATGCTAATGCTGAATGGCAATGCATAGTAGAAGCTGACTCTGAAGAGGAAGCTGAAGAAAAAGTTTGGGCAGGGGATTATGATGAATTAAACTTTGGTAATCCTACTGATGTTCAAGATGAACAAATAGAATCTATTGTTGAACAAACACCTGAAGCAGTAGATAAATTAAAGAAAGGACTATAACTATGACTGAAGTAATTGATTTTAAAACTAAACGAATGCTTTCTAAACATAGAAAGAAACAAAAAGAAAAAGTTATAGATGCAGAGTTTGATGTGGACATTGTAGCTAAAGACTTAGAGAAAGTAATTAACAAACATATCAAAAGAAAGACGCACGGATTTGACATTGCGTGTGCCTTGGCAGATGTATCAGTGCAATTCATACACGATACTGCACCTTCAGTTGCGTCTGCTCAACATATATTATTAACTGCAATGAATCACACATTGCAAGAAGCAATAGAGTACGAGAAAGGAGAGTTGGAAGATGAGTAAACCTATAATAGAATCTGAAGATTATGTAGCTTTGTACTGTGAGTTAGCTACCCTTATGTTTGATAAACATATAGATGATGTTTTTAATGAGTCACCTTATGAAATAGATGAAGACAATGGTCACTGGATAACTAAAGAAAAGTACGAAGACATATGGTGTGAAACTGTAGATAAAGTATGTGAGATACTTGATTTTCATTTAGAAAGAAAGGAGTAACTAATGCCAGTATTAGTACAATATAAAATCATTGATGGTTTCAATGAGTACAATGACTATCTCATACATCAAGATGACATTGATGTTACTGATGAAGAGAACCTAATCATAGATTTGGTTGGGGGAGATAGAGAAGATGAAGAAGATTATAGAACAATAGAAGTTGTGTATGCCAAAAGCATAGGTATAAAACACGCAGAGTTTTTGCAGGAATGTTTTATAGCTTTCCCTTTTGGTGGTAATGAATGGCTACGACAACTTGCAATAAAAGAAAGGAGAGATAGATGAAAGTAAAAGATGAGATAAAAGAAATAGGTTTTAATGATAGCTATTACTCTGAAGGATTTAAAGAAGGAATACCTATTATTAATTCTTTATTAAAAAAGTATGGCTTAAAAATACAAACAAAGTTTATAGATGCTGATACTGAACCTGAGTATAGGCACTCTCTAACAATAGAAAGGATTGAGTGATGAAAATATGGGACGATTATGATGACTGTATCATAGGTGTAGGTACACGCAGTGGTATGTTAGATGTATTTATCTATGATAAGCACAGAATGATAACCAAACTGGTTAAAAGGGACGATATGTCTTATGATGAAGCTAGAGAATTTATAGACTTCAACATTGAAGGTGCATATATAGGTGAAGACACACCAATACTTGTCAATCTTATGACACCTGAAGAGATACAAGACTATATGGAAACATATGATGAGTAAAATTATATTAACTATTATAATATATTTATCTTTGGTTGTTGATGCAAAGAGTTGGAGTTATAAATGGACTGGTAAAGGTAAACTTTATGACCAAAGAAACCAATACTTTGTGACTTGCAGATTAACAAAGGAAAAAATAGTTGAACCATTCTTTGGTGAAGACTCTGTTAAATGCTACTATACTTGTACTGATAAAGAAAAAATGGTTATCACTACACATAGTGGCTATGCTTGTGAGAAACAAATAACAACACCAAGAGGTGACAAAAGAGATTGGAGAGGAAGATAGTTTGTTGTAATTATACAACAGATAGTGTCAGTAATTTGACTATTGAATTTTAAATTTGACACGAGTTATACAAAAATTGTATAATATTTACATAAGAAGAAAGGAGATAATGTGAATGAAAAAAAGTGAATTGTATGAAAGAGAAATACAAGAACTAAATAAACAACTATATAATTCTTATAAAAGAATTAAAGAACTTAATAACAAAGATAAGAAAGGAGATAAATGATGTCAAAGAGAGTAAACTATTATGATAATAAATACTTTAGTGAAAAAGAATTACAATGTCCTACTTCAAAGGATATAGTTTTAGCTGAAGGATTTTTAAATTGTCTTATAAATTTAAGAGAGAATGTTGGAGAACCATTACAGATAACTTCTTGTTGTCGTTCACAAGAACACAATGACTGGCTAAAAAGTCGTGGCTATCCTGCAAGTCCTAACTCATTTCATAAAATAGGTAATGACAAATGGAACACAGATACTTGTGCAGTTGATATTGCCATACCTAATTCAGTCTTTAGAAAAGACTTAATTAAACGAGCAATAGATTTAGGTTGGACTGTAGGAGTAGCAAGAACATTCATACACCTTGATAGAAGAATAGATTACACACCATTACCTCAGGTTGTTTATGTCTACTAAAGTTGAAAGAACATTATGGTTTACATTACAAATCCTATTTGGATTTATGATGGGTATATTTTTATTTACAATATTATATTTTATAGGAGATTATTTTAATGGGAATTGAAACACTAATACTTGGTATAGTATTTAACATCTATACCCTTGATAACTTTGACTTTTTTCACCAACGTGCAAACAATAATAAGACTATGAACTGTCGTTGGGAATATGTTGGTAAGAAAAAACCAGAGCCACAGAACCCAAGCCTCACACTCTTGGGTAATGTATATTATAAACAGAAGTGTGTAAGAAAGGAACTAGATAAATGATAAAAGAAATGTTTGCATTGTATTTAACTTTTGCTTCACCAGTTGGTGAGGTAGAGCTATTCGTCAGAGAATTACCTAGCTGTGATAATGCTGAAGAGATAGCTGAAGAAGAATATCTTAAAAGAGATATTGATAGAAGTAAACTTAGCTCATCAGGATATATATGTATTGGAGTGGAGCATCATATGATAAGGCAGAAATTTATTAAAGGTGTACCAGTTGACCCTAAGTACATACCAGTGCAGGAAAGAAAATGTGTTGTACCAATGCCAATGGAGATTAGATAATATGTTTACATATTTTTTAGTAACTGTATGGATAGAATACAATAATAAAATTTATCAAAAAGTTTTACCTAGGTTATATGATAACTGTGAGAAAACTGTAATGAAAATTTATGAGGAAACAAAACCACCTTATAAAGTAAAGGCAGTTAAATGCGATACACCAAAAGAGTTTGGTGATAAAAGAAAGGATGAAGAATATGGACACGTCTATAAAAAATTACGATAATGTAAACAACCCAAGACACTATAACAAAGATGGCATTGAATGTATTGATGGTATCAAAGCATCAATGTCAGACAAAGAGTTTGTTGGTTACTTAAAAGCAAATGTTATAAAGTATCTTTGGAGGTATGATTATAAAGGAAAACCTTTGGAAGATTTAAAGAAAGCACAATGGTATCTTGACAAACTTATAAATATAATTCATAATAAGGACTTAAAATCAAGACAGATAATAATGGAAGGTTTTAAGGAAGGAGCAAATGATGATAACTAAATTTAAAACACATAAAGAAATACCAACATCTCTTGTAGATAATATATTAACTATGACTGGTGAAACAAATATTAAACAAGTTTCCTTGGAAGAAATCAATGGATTTGTTGAACTAATGGAAGGAGTTGATAGTGGAATTAAAGAAATTAACAATAAAGGAACGTGAAGAAGTAGTTATGGCTATCCATAAAATAATTATGGAGTTAATAATTAAATATGATTCACCTGAAACTGTGTACCTAATGGCTAGAGTGCTATCTATTACAGCTATAACTAAAGCTGAAAAAGATTACTATGGTTTTCTTACAATGCAGAACGCATTAAATGATACTGCTCAAGAACTTATAGCATTAGGTATGGGAGAAGAACCAACTGAAGGTGATGAAATCTTTGAGTTTATGTACGATAAAAATGATAATAACAAACTACATTAGGGGGTTAGATGTTGAAGATGGAGAGTAAATTTATTAGGCATGAACAATGTCCTAAATGTGGTAGTAAGAATAATCTAGCACGTTATACTGATGGTGCTCATTGCTTTACACCTGACTGTGGATATTATGAGAAAGGAGAAGGAGTGGAAGTAACACCTATTACGAATAATACTAATAGTTATTCTGACTTGTACGTTGGTGATAGAACTGAATTAAAAGATAGAAATATCTCTCAAGAAACTGCCAGTAAATTTGGAGTAACGACACTAGCTAATAATGGAATGATAACAAAACATATCTATCCATTTTATAATGCACAAGGTAAGCATATTGCTAATAAGATTAGAGCATTGCCTAAAGTTTTTACAACTCAAGGTAACTTTGCTGAGTCTGAATTGTTTGGACAACATTTGTTTACAAGTGGACAGAAGTACATTACAATTACTGAAGGTGAGTGTGATGCTATGGCAGTCTTTCAAATGACTGGTAGTCGTTATGCTACTGTGTCTATTAAGAATGGTGTAGCTTCAGCAGTCAGAGATTGTAAACAAAACTTTGAATACTTAAATAGCTTTGAGAATATTGTGATATGTTTTGATAGCGATAGCATTGGTAGAGAAACTGCTAACAAAGTATCAGAGATATTTCCACCTAATAAATGTAAGGTAGTTAATCTTGAATTGAAAGATGCTAATGAGTATTTAAAGGCAGGTAAACGTGAGCAGTTTACTCGTACTTGGTGGGATGCTAAACCCTATACACCTGCAGGTATTGTAACGTATGATGATGTCGTTGATGACTTATGGGTAGAGGATGATGTTGACTCTGTTCCCTATCCTTATCAAGGATTAAACAATAAGTTATATGGTATGCGTGTTGGTGAACTAGTCACACTTACATCAGGTACTGGTATGGGTAAGTCAAGTTTACTTCGTGAACTTGTATATCATATATGGAAAACTACTGAAGATAAGATTGGTCTTTTGTTTTTGGAAGAAGAAAAGAAAAGAACATTCAGAGGTTTGGTAGGTATACATGCAAACAAAGAACTACATAAGCCTGAAGAGTGGAAGAAACAAGAACCATCTGAATTAAAGAAATGGTCTGAAGAACTCAGAGGTGATAGACGTTTAGTTTTGTTTGACCACTTTGGTTCTATGGATGATGATGATGTTATCAATCGTATTCGTTATATGGCTAAAGGTTGTGATTGTAAGTGGGTATTCGTTGACCATCTAAGTTTAATTATATCAGGCAGAGATGATGGTAATGAAAGAAAAGCTATTGATATTCTTATGACTAAACTTCGTAGCTTATGTCATGAGTCTAAGATAGGTATGTTATTAGCTTGTCACTTACGTAGACTTGATAATGATAAAGGACATGAAGAAGGTAAACAAGTATCTTTATCACACTTGCGTGGTTCACATTCAATCGCACAGTTATCTGACGCAGTGATTGGTATGGAAAGAAACCAACAAGATGATGATGAGATTGCAAAGAATACTTCCACTATTCGTGTACTTAAAAATAGATATGCAGGAACTACTGGAGTTGGTTCTTACTTACTATACTCTGCTGAGAATGGCAGGATGACTGAAATAGAAAACCCTTTTAAGGAGAACGCAGATGAGTTTGAAACCCAAGAGTAAAGACAGAAAAAAGTTTGATATTGATTTAGCTTATGGCAAAGTCAGAGAAGACTTAATTAAAGATATGCTTCAAGATAAAAAGATTGAAGTTAAATCTGAACGTGATGTTTGGAAAAGAACTGGTAACATAGCTATTGAATATGAATGTTATGGTAAACCTTCAGGCATCAATGCAACTGAAGCTGACTATTGGTTTCATAATTTATGTGTAGGTGAAGATGTATATGCCACGTTAGTATTCAAAACTGAGAATCTAAAAAAGATAATAGATTCTTTGGAAAGAAAAGTATCTGTAAATGGTGGTGACCATAACGCATCACGAATGTATTTAATTAGTTTGCAAAAACTATTTGACTTAAAAACGATTAAGGAGTATATTAGTTTATAATGAATTTAGTAGTTGACATAGAAACAGATTCACTAGATGCAACAAAGATACATTGTATTGTCGCTAGAAATATGGAGACAAATGATAACTATGCTTTTGTTGGTAGCGATTGTTATGATAAGTTTCCTGCGTTCATAAACAAACATGCAGATAAAATTATTATGCATAATGGTATAGGCTTTGACGCACCAGTATTAAATAGATTGACAGGTACAAAGATTACTATTGGACAGATTGAAGATACTTTAATTATGTCTCAGCTATACAATCCTGAACGTGAGAATGGACACTCATTAGATTCCTGGGGTAAAAGATTTGGATTCAATAAACTTGAGTTCAATAACTTCTCTGAGTTTAGTGAAGAGATGCTTACCTATTGTAGACGTGATGTTGAATTAACACATAAAGTTTACAATCATTTAAAACTTGAGGGTAAAAGATTTTCAAATTATTCTTTGAGACTTGAGCATGATATACGTTCCATTGTTTCTAAGCAAGAAGACAATGGATTTTATATAGACCAACAGAAAGCTAGTGGTCTACATGCAATGCTTGAAGATAAAGCTGAACAGTTAGAAAAAGAAGTACATAAAACTTTTCCACCTTTAAAGATTGAGGAAGAGTTCTTACCTAAAGTAAATAACAAATCTCGTGGGTATGTAAAGGGTGTACCTTTTACTAAGGTTAGTTATCAAGAGTTTAATCTTGCGTCTCGTAAACAAATAGCTGAACGACTCATGAAGTTAGGTTGGAAACCAAATAAGTTTACTGATAAAGGTTCACCTATTGTAGATGAGAGTGTGTTGTCAAAGATAGATAACATAGCTGAAGCTAAATTAATAGCTAAATATTTATTATTAAAAAAGAGAACGTCCCAAATCTCTTCTTGGCTTGATGTTGTTAATCAAACCACTGGAAGAGTGCATGGTCGTGTCCTTACTTTGCGTTGTGTATCAGGTAGAATGAGTCATCACTCGCCAAACATGGCTCAGATACCTGCTACATATTCACCTTATGGTAAAGAGTGTAGAGAAGTATGGACAACTGATAAGCCTGATACTCACGTTATCTTTGGTACTGATGCTTCAGGACTAGAGTTAAGAATGTTAGCACATTACATTAACACATCTGAGTATACACATGAGATATTAAATGGTGATATACATACAAAGAATATGAATATGGCAGGACTATCAGATAGAGACCAAGCTAAAACATTTATATATGCTTTTCTGTTTGGAGCAGGTGCAAAAAAGATTGCACAGATAGTTGGCTCAAAAGATATGGCAGTTGGTAAAGAACTTATAGATAAATTTTTATCTGAGTTACCACGACTGAAATCTTTTAGAAGTCAAGTAGAAGAAGCTGCTCAGTCAGGTAAAGTAAAAGGTTTAGATGGTAGACTCTTTAATGTTAGGTCACCACATAAAGCAGTTAATACAATCATACAAGGAGCAGGTGCTATTGCTTGTAAAGTATGGTTACGTAACATGATTAAACATGTACGCATAAAAGGTTTGGATGTTAAACTTATAGCTTCAATACATGATGAGTATCAGTTTGAAGTAAACAAGAATGACATACAAAGTATGGGAGAGATTGTGAAGTTGGCAATCAAAGAAACAACTGAACAACTCAACCTTAATTGTCCACTAGATGCAGAGTTTAAAACTGGCTCTAGCTGGGCAGATACACATTAATTAAAATTTATTTTTAATATGTGTTGACAAAGCATATAGTTATAGATTATAATTATATACTGAGATATTCGTAGTTAATACGAAAATATAATAACCTTAAAGAAGGAGTAAACATATGCCAATATTAAATGGTAAAGCCTACTGGGCATCAGTTGTATCACCAAACACTACGTTTGATGAAGATGGTGTCTATTCTGTAGACATAGCAGTTGATGCTAATAATAAAAAATTAGCTGAAGCTGAAGGTCTATCTATTAAAAACAAAGGTGACGAGAGAGGAGACTTTGTAACCATCAAAAGAAAAGCTAAAAGAAAAGATGGTAACCCTAACAAAGCACCTGATGTAATGGATGGTATGAAACGTCCACTTCAAAATACTTTGATTGGTAATGGTTCAGACGTAAATGTTTTATATAAAACTTACGAGTGGACTCATAAACCAACTGGTAGAAGTGGAAAGAGTGCTGACTTACAAGCTATTCAGGTTGTAAACCTAGTTGCCTATGAAGGTGGTAGTTCAACTGCGAGTGAATTTGAAGAGATTCCTTCTGCATCTAATGCAGATACTTCAACTTCAGAGTTTGCAGAAGTACCTGCTTAACCTTAACCTTAATAAGGAGATGGGGGTGTAGTTAATAACTCACCCCTATTTTTTTCTATGAAAAATATTGATACTTTAGTTGAAGATATGTACCAGACGATTACTGATGGCACACAACCTAGTGAAAAAGATATGGAGTTGTTTGCTGAAAGAGTAAAGGAAGGTGTACTACAATTATTCAATGCACGTTCTGAGAATAATAAATTAAGAATGTCTCAGATTGGTAAACCTGATAGACAGGTGTGGTATCAGTCAAGAGATATAACAAAAGAAAAGTTACCTGCATGGGCAAAGATAAAGTTTACTTATGGTCATATACTTGAAGAGTTACTTTTATTATTAGCTAAAACTGCAGGGCATGAAGTAAAGAATGAACAGAAAGAATTAAAGATTGAAGGAATATTAGGACATCAAGATTGTGAGATTGATGGTGTCGTTACTGATTGTAAATCAGCTAGTGCTTATTCATTTAAAAAGTTTTCTAATCGTTCCTTATTAAAGGATGACCCCTTTGGTTACATTGCACAGTTATCAGCTTATGCTGATGCACAGAATAAAAAGGGTGGTGCTTTTCTTGCTATTGATAAACAGAGTGGACGTATATGTTTAATGCCTGTCCACGATATGGAGATGATAAATGCGAAAGATAGGGTCTTACATCTTAAAAATGTTGTCGCAAGTGATACAGTTCCTAGCAAGTGTTATGACGATATTGCAGATGGTGTTAGTGGTAATCGTAAACTTGATGTTGGCTGTTCCTACTGTGCTTATAAAGTTAATTGTTGGAAGGATGCTAATGGTGGGACAGGACTTAGAAAATTTATCTATGCGAATGGACCAAGATACTTAACACAAGTTGCAAAAAAACCTGATGTAATTGAGGTAGAATTAAATGACATTGGTTAGTTTATTTGAATTACTTGCTGCAATTAGTGCAGTCGTTACTGTATGGGTGTATGGTAATAAAGATAACTATGCACCCTTATATGGTATGGTTTCAAATACAATATGGATTACATGGTCAGTATTAGCTGACAGTTATTATATGTTAATTATGTGTGCTGTTTTTACATGCTTACATGTACGAAACTATTTTCATATGAGGAATATTAAATGAAGTTTAGAAGTGGTTCAGAAGAAAAGGTTTATAAATTTTTTAAAGATAAAAAGATTAAAGTTAAATATGAACCTAATAAATATAGTTATGAATGGTTTGAAAATAAAACTTATTGTCCTGACTTCTTATTACCTAATGGTTCTTATATAGAAGTTAAAGGTAGATTAACTATAGAGATGAGAAAGAAACATTTGTTTTTTAGAAAGTCTAATCCTAATATTATAATTAGATTTGCTTTTGATAATCCTAATAAGAAATTAAACAAAGGTGGCACTATGACTTATGCAGGGTGGTGTAATAAACATAACTTTGAATACTGTAAAATAAGTGATGGTATTCCTAAACAATGGTACAATGCAACAACATGAAAATTTTTTACGTACAGTTGAAAAGAATATTAGCATCTCAACAGATGCTGAAAGAACATTGTTCCTTGCAGTTATACTACAAGCATTACTTGATGCTACTCAAAAAGATACTCAGGACTTGGAAAGTCATAAGTATAAACGTGAAGCGATACTTTGGTTTACTACTAACAATGGTAAACGAAAGGAAGACTTTGAATACATATGCGACCTCGCAGAAATTGAACCTAATTATATGAGGAGAGTCGCTATGGAAATATTAACATCTAAAAGAACTAACTTTGTGAGGAATCATATAAATGCTTTGTTGACTCACAAGGATAGTTATGATAGAATTAAACTTAAAAATAAAAAGGGGAAATAATTATGTTACCAACTGAATACCAAAACTATATTGCCATCTCTCGTTATGCTAGATGGATTGAGAAAGAAAACAGAAGAGAAACATGGAGTGAAACTGTTGAACGATACGTTAGTTATATGCAAGGACGTTATGAGAAACTAACAAATAAAAAATTAGATAAGAAGGAAAGAGATAGATGGGTTGATGCTATCACTACACTAAAAGTTATGCCTTCAATGAGAGCCTTGATGACTGCAGGAGCTGCACTTGATAAAGATAATGTTGCAGGATTTAATTGTTCTTATGTTGCTATTGATAATGTAAGAACCTTTGATGAAATTATGTACATACTTATGTGTGGTACTGGTGTAGGGTTTAGTGTTGAAAGACAATATGTTGATAAACTTCCTGAGATTGCAGAGAAGTTTCATACAACTGAAACAGTTATTAAAGTTAGAGATAGTAAAATAGGTTGGGCAAAATCTTATAGAGAACTTGTTGCTATGCTTTATGCAGGACAAATACCACAGTTTGATATGTCCCTTGTCAGACCTGCAGGTGCTAAACTAAAAACATTTGGTGGACGTGCTAGTGGTCCTGACCCATTAAGAGATTTATTTAAATTTAGTATTGAGACATTTAGAAAGGCTAGTGGTAGAAAATTAAATAGTATTGAGTGTCATGATATTGTATGTAAGATTGCAGACGTAGTTGTTTGTGGTGGTGTAAGACGTTCAGCTTTAATTAGTTTGTCTAATCTTTCAGACATTAGAATGAGAGATGCAAAGACTGGTCAATGGTGGGACAATAATCCACAAAGAAGTTATGCTAATAATTCTGTAGCTTATACTGAGAAGCCTGACATAGGTACATTCATGAAAGAGTGGGTATCTCTTTATGATTCTAAATCAGGTGAACGTGGTATCTTTAACAGAGTTGCATCACAAAAGATGGCAACACGTTCAGGTAGAAGAGAGGGTGACTTTGACTTTGGAACTAATCCATGCTCAGAAATAGTATTACGAAATAAACAATTCTGTAATTTATCTGAAGTGGTTGTGAGACCTGATGATACTGAAGAAACTTTAAAAGAAAAGGTAGAGATAGCTACAATCTTTGGTACACTTCAGTCAACTCTTTCAGACTTTAGATACCTAACTAAACAATGGAAAGATAATACTGAAGAAGAAAGATTACTAGGTGTATCATTAACTGGTATTATGGACCACGAAGTTCTATCAGGTAATGTATTTAATGAACAAGTTTTAAAAGATATGTTAATTAATTTAAAAGAACATTCAATTAAAACAAATAAGAAGTGGGCAGAAATGCTAGGAGTTAATCAAGCTACTGCTATTACTTGTGTGAAACCTTCAGGAACTGTATCACAATTAGTTGATTCAGCTTCAGGTATTCACCCACGTTATTCACCTTACTACCTTAGAACTGTGAGAGCAGATAAGAAAGACCCCTTGTGTGACATGATGTTAGACAAAGGTTTCTATGGTGAAGATGACGTAATGAAACCTCATGATACAAAAGTTATTTACTTTCCTATGAAGTCTCCAACGAGTTCAATTATGAGAGATGCTAAATCTGCTATTGAACAACTAGAGATATGGAAAACATATCAACTACATTGGTGTGAACATAAACCTTCAATTACAGTTTATGTAAAAGAAGAAGAATGGTTACAAGTAGGTGCATGGGTTTATGAAAACTTTGACGTGATGAGTGGTGTTTCATTCCTACCTCACTCTGAACATTCATATAAACAAGCACCTTATCAAGAAGTTGATAAGAATACATATGAAGAATGGTTAGCTAAGACTCCTAAGAATATTAATTGGATGGACTTAACTAACTATGAGAAAGAAGATACAACTACTTCTTCAAAAGAACTTGCATGTACTGCAGGTGCATGTGAGATAATTTAAAAAGTATTTGACTTTAATAATTAAAAGGAGTACAATTATATAATGTATATAAATGCAAGAACAACACACGAAGAAAAAACAATTCATCCTTTACCTAAAGAGAAAACTAATTTTGTTTTCATAGGGTATGACTCTCGTGAAGATATAGCTTATAGAGTTTGTGAAAATTCATTAGCTAGACATAGCTCAAGACCTTTAACAATTATTGATTTAAATGTTTCTCATTTAAGAAGTAGTGGTCATTTTACTAGAGAGTGGAGAGAAGATAATGAAGGACAAAAATATGATGTGCTAGATGACAAACCCTTTTCAACAGAGTTTAGTCACACAAGATTTCTATGTCCTCACCTAGCTAAAATAAATAAGATGAAAAATTGGGTTATGTTTTGTGATTGTGATTTTTTATTTATTAGAGATGTAGATAAACTATTTAAATTTGCAGAGGAAAATCATTCTGATAAAGCTGTTGCTTGTGTTAAGTTTGATTGGCAACCTACTGAAGATACTAAGATGGATAATCAAAAACAACTTGGTTATGATAAGAAGTTATGGTCTTCACTTATGTTGTTTAATATGAAACATAAAGATGTAAAAAATTTGACAAGTGATAAAGTAAAAACTTATTGTAGAATAATTATATTTTTATTTATTGTGGAAATATTTA